>ERZ859776.319-NODE-319-length-27967-cov-5.422041_pt1 | contig 27967 bp, 26 predicted proteins | sample MGYA00509987_ERZ859776 | MGnify/ENA primary metagenome ERZ859776 (study PRJEB30046, sample SAMN00715146) | human gut metagenome | study: EMG produced TPA metagenomics assembly of the A metagenome-wide association study of gut microbiota in type 2... | reverse complement strand
ACGGGCGCACGCTCGTTACTGGGCGATAAGGCATCCTCCCACTTCGTGGGTCCCTCCTTACCGCAAGCCTCGCTACAAAGAAAGGGAGATACATACAATGTATCTCCCCAAGTAAACTTGTTCGGATTAGTTGGTAATTACTAATTCTGTTTCTTTATCAAAGATATGAATCTTTTCAACATCAATAGCGAATTTAACAACATCACCTGGTCTGGCTGTTGTACGAGGATCAACTCTTGCTGTCATCTGGAATTCATCAAGATCGAAGTATAAGTAAACTTCTGCACCAAGTAATTCGTAAACCTTAACTGTAGCTTCGAATGTGCTCTGTGGTGAAGCTTCTACCATCATTTCTGAATCATATACATCTTCCGGACGGATACCAAATGTAACAGTCTTTCCGTTGTAGCCACCTTCGATCAGCTTTTTAGATTTTGCAGGTGGAAGTGGAATGAAGTGACCAGCAACCTTTAATACTGCTGTATCATCAACAACTTCTACAATTGCATCTAAGAAGTTCATCTGTGGAGATCCCATGAATCCTGCAACGAACAGGTTCTGTGGCTTCTCATATAAGTTCTGAGGTGTATCTACCTGCTGGATGATACCATCCTTCATAACTACGATTCTTGTACCAAGTGTCATAGCCTCTGTCTGGTCATGTGTTACGTAGATGATTGTTGTACCTAATCTCTGATGTAATTTAGCGATCTCGATACGCATCTGTACACGAAGCTTTGCATCCAGGTTTGATAAAGGCTCATCCATAAGGAATACCTTAGGATTACGAACGATTGCACGACCCATGGCAACACGCTGTCTCTGACCACCTGATAAAGCTCTTGGCTTACGATCAAGGAGTGGAGTCAGGTCAAGGATCTTAGCTGCTTCTTTAACCATCTTGTCGATTTCTTCTTTTGGAACTTTTCTTAACTTAAGACCAAAAGCCATGTTATCATATACTGTCATATGAGGATACAGAGCGTAGCTCTGGAATACCATGGCGATATCTCTGTCCTTTGGTTCTACGTCGTTTACTAATTTCTCACCGATTCTTAATTCACCGGAAGAGATATCTTCCAAACCTGCGATCATACGAAGTGTAGTAGATTTACCACATCCTGAAGGTCCTACGAAGATGATGAATTCCTGATCTGCGATCTCAAGATTGAAATCTTTAACTGCTTCAAATCCGTTTGGATATACTTTACATACGTCTTTTAATGATAAGTTAGCCATTAAATTTTCCTCCTAAAATTATGTTTGGTGTTATTCTGTCACCCGATAATGGTATTATATAATACACTTCTGATTTTTCCTATAACACAAGTACACAAAGTTTTCAACCTTTCTTATACATGTTGCCTAATCTGTCGGATTTCCTGTAAAAGATGCGAAAGTCCACTCCATCGGTGTGTAGGAAATCCCTTCTTTTGTGCACATCCGGTCCGTGTCCGTAAACCCGATCTTATGATAAAATCCCGTCGCGTATGGCGCTGCATTCACGGTCAGGGAAGTCCTTCTTCCTTCTGCAAGAACCAGCTCCCGCAGACTGTGCACCAGCTCTGTTCCGATCCCCTTTTTGTGGTACTTACTGTCCACAAACAAAAGCGAAATGTGATTGATGCTCCGCATGGATGCCACGCCAACCATCTTCTGACCGCAAAAAGCTGCCATGACAGGGTATTCTCCTATCATATGCAGCTTCTTTAATCGTTCATCCGTGATAAAATCCAGAAAGCTGCGGACACCCTCTTCTTCATAGTCACACGCTTCATATTTCAGAAATGTGCGCCAGACGAGTGCCATCGCATCTTCCCATTCTTCTGTTCTGATATTACGGATCTGAAATGTCATTTACTGAAACAATCCTGCAAAAAATCCTTTGATCGCATCACCGATCTTTGCAAAAAAGCCGGATGCTGCACTTTTGGCAACTTCCTTGGCGATAGCGTCCGTATCAAGATTTTTCAGGAAATCCTTTCCAAATTTGCTGTACAGATCTTCTGCCTGCGCAACCAGTACATTCGGATCCAGTCCGAGCTGGTTGATCTTCTGCATGATGGCAATGATCTGATTGATCTCATCTTCTGTCAGTGTCACACCGAATTTATCTTCGCCTTCTTCGATGGCACTTCTGATCTGGTCGTCACTGTCCAATCCGCCTGCTGCCACTTTTGCCTTAACAAAAGCAATCAGTTCTTCAATATCCTGGCTGTCCGCATCCTCCATGGCGATCTCACCTGTCGTGATCAGCTCATTCATGGCTGTATCGAGTGTCGTATCGGAAACGGATTCTCCCGACATTGCTTCATAGCCCTTGATCGCTCCGATCAGTGCTGCGGTTCCTGAAATCTCTGTCGGACCTACAACAAGAATATCCGCATCGGAAACGCCTGCTGTCAGAAGGGCATTCCGGTACATACCGGTCGTACAGTAATTGATGTTTTTTGTTGTAACAAGTACACCATGTCCGCTTTCTGCAGGCGTGATCTTCACGCTGGAAAGCGATTTGGAACCAATTACGGATGCATCCATGTAAGCATCCAGATACTGATGTTCCATATCGTTGGTGATCGTAACGACCTGATAATTGGCAAGATCCGCTTCCGTCACATCCATAAGAGATAATACAGTCGCTCTCTGCTCTGCGGAAAGATCTGCACCAAGTGCGATGATCGATTTGGACGCGTCAATATTGACGATCCTGCTCTGATCTACTTCTGCTGCCATAACAGGCATCGAAAGCAGTAAAACTGCGGAAAACAGCAGTGTGATTAGTTTCTTCATACGATTCAAACCTCCTGTGAAATAACCTGCTGCATTTACTGCAGCTCATTTAACACGATTTCCATCCAGTTGTACAGTTCATAATAAACAGTCTCTTTGATCTTTTCATTTAACAGCTCATGACGCGCACCGTTATACAGCTTCAGCGTTGTTTTGGTAATGTCCAGATGCAGGAGTGTGTCATAAAGTGCCTTCGGCGCTTCTCCTCTGTCACCAACCGGATCTTCTGTACCTGATACGATCAGAATCGGTAATTTTTTTGGTATTTTCGCAAGATTCTCTTTCTTCTGCATACGATGTGCCAGCTCGTACAGCGTATGGTAGCCATTGACGGTAAAGGTAAAGCCGGAGCAGAGTGGATCCTTTGCATAAGCCTCCTGCACAGCCCGGTCGCAGCAGAGCCAGTCAAGCTCCGTTTCCATTCCTTCCCCGCTCATATAAGCCTTTGTACTCATCTCGTTTACCAGCTTGCTGACATACGTATCACCCTTCAACTTCCCAAGGATTGAAGTCAGCAGCTTACCGCCCACAAGCTGGCTCTTTTTCGGCGTTCCGGTGCCACAGATGATTGCACCGCTGATGCCTGTTCCGTATCTGGTGATATAATTACGCAGGATAAAAGAACCCATGCTGTGTCCCAGAATCAGATAAGGAAGTGTCGGATAGTCCTGCTGTGTCAGCTTCTTTAGTCTGTGCACATCCCTGACTACGACCGTCGCCGGATCATTATCGCAGAAATAGCCGTAAGTGCCCCCTTCCGGAACACTTTCGCCATGTCCGAGGTGATCTTCTCCCACTACAACAAAGCCTCTTTCCGCCATATAGGCTGCAAATGCATCGTAACGGCGGATGTATTCATTCATCCCATGAATGATCTGCAATACAGCAACGGGCTCCCCTTCGGGAAGCCAGCGCATTGCATGTAATTTTGTTTTCCCGTCACGGGAATCAAATGTAAATTCTTCAGTCCGGATCAAAATTATCCCCTTTCAGTTAGCAGATCTCTGCTCCTGCAGGCATCGGTTTTTCAGGTGTCACAAGTGCCAGATTGCCTTCTGCATCTTCTGCACACAGAAGCATACCCTCGCTTAATACCCCGGCAAGTTTTGCAGGCTTCAAGTTCACAAGAACCATAACCTTCTTACCAACCATTTCTTCCGGTGTATAGTGTGCTCTGATACCGGATACGATCTGTTTCGTCGTAGAACCGATCTTTACCTGTGAGCAGAGCAGCTTTTTGCTCTTCGGAACAGCTTCGCAGGAAACGATCTCACCTACCTGGAACTGCATTTTCCCAAAATCATCGAAGGTGATCTCCGGTTTTGCTTCGATATCGATCACAGCCTCTTCCTCTTTTGCTTCTTCTGCAGGGATTCCGGCTTCTTTTCTTCTCTGTTCAAACATTTCGTCAGCCTTTGCAACAACTTCTTCCACATCCTGACGGGCAAATAAGATCTCCGGTTTTTCCGTTACTTTATTGCCGCTTGGATACAGCCCGAATTTTTCAATGTCATCAAAGCTTCTGATCTGCGTATTCAGCTGTGCTACGATCTTTTCTGCCGTCTGCGGCATATACGGCTCAAGCAGGGAAGCACCGATCGTGATACCCTCTACCAGATTGTAAAGAACGGTCGCAAGACGATCCTTCTTTGCCTCATCCTTGGCAAGTACCCATGGCTCTGTTTCATCAATATATTTATTGCATCTCTTAAAGAGAACAAAAATCTCTGTAATTGCATCTGCGACACGCAGATCATCCATCTTCCCTGCAACTCTCTTGTATGTGTCTGTTACGACAGCCTTCAGATCCGCGTCGATCGCTTTCTGCGCCGGATCATCGGATTCACCCTTGTTTTCCACAACACCGCCAAAGTATTTGTTGCTCATGGAAATGGTTCTGTTTACAAGGTTTCCGAGTGTATTTGCCAGATCGGAATTCAGACGTTCTACCATCAGTTCCCAGCTGATCACACCGTCATTTTCAAATGGCATCTCATGCAGCACAAAGTAACGGACTGCATCTACACCGAAGAATTTGATCAGATCTTCCGCATAAATGACGTTACCCTTTGACTTACTCATCTTGCCATCGCCCTGCAGAAGCCACGGATGTCCGAATACCTGCTTTGGCAGCGGCTCACCGAGTGCCATCAGGAAAATAGGCCAGTAGATCGTATGGAAACGGATGATATCCTTTCCGATCAGATGCAGATCAGCAGGCCAGAGCTTCTTGTACTGCTCTGTGCTGTTTCCGTCCGCATCATAGCCGATACCTGTGATATAGTTTGTAAGGGCATCCAGCCATACATACACAACGTGTTTGTCATCGAAATCTACCGGAATACCCCATTTGAAAGAAGTACGGGATACACACAGATCCTGTAGACCCGGCAGAAGGAAGTTGTTCATCATTTCATTCTTACGGCTGACAGGCTGGATAAATTCCGGATGTGTATTGATATGCTCGATCAGACGATCTGCATATTTGCTCATTTTGAAGAAGTATGCTTCTTCCTTTGCAGGCTTACATTCTCTGCCACAGTCCGGGCATTTACCGTCTACAAGCTGTGACTCTGTCCAGAAGGATTCACAAGGTGTACAGTACATACCTTCGTATGCGCCCTTATAAATATCTCCCTGCTCATATAATTTCTTAAAGATCTTCTGTACCTGTTTTTCATGATAATCATCTGTAGTACGGATGAATTTATCATAAGAAGTATTCAGCATATCGCAGATCTCTCTGATCTGTCCTGCTACCTTATCTACAAATTCCTTTGGAGATACGCCTGCTTCCTCTGCTTTGAGCTCAATCTTCTGACCATGCTCATCCGTACCTGTCTGGAAGAATACATCGTATCCGTCCGCTCTTTTGAAACGTGCGATCGCATCTGCCAGTACGATCTCATAGCTGTTCCCGATATGCGGTTTGCCTGATGTGTAGGCGATCGCCGTTGTCATATAATATTTGCCTTTGTTCATCTTTTTCTCTCCTTTTTCTTTTCTGACTCGAAAATCCCGCTACTTCGTAGCGCCGCAGCTTCGCTGCTCTCTGATTTTCTCGTTGTACGCTCGGGTGAAACCAAATGCCAGCTTCGCTGTCGCTTGGTTTCCTTCCTCGCTACAAAAAAGCCTTCTGAAGGTTTCCCTCCAGAAGGCGAATAAACGCGTTACCACTTCTGTTTCATTCCGGGCTCACACCCGAAACCTCAGCAAGTATCGATCCTTTCGATACTCCTCCGCTATAACAGGCGGAACCTGTCGCAGCCTAAGCCCTGTGACCTCGGTGCGCTGCTCAAAAGCCATCTTCCAAGTGCATTCCATACATCCCTCACAGCCCGGACATTTCCGCAGATCAGAACTGTTTCTGCTTCCCTGCCCGTAGGATGTTCTCTGAAAACTTCCTGCAAATGTACTCTCTTTCTCACTGCCTTTTTATGAGTATACCCGATATGTAATAAATGTAACACAGCAGGTATTAGATGTCAAACCCATTACCTGCAGAAATCCCCATCCTATCACAGAAATCTCCAATTGGGCAGCCACGGGATCACCTGTCTGATATAGACTGCAGGCACAACAAGCCCCGATATGACAGGGTAAAAGACCACAAATAAAAGAACCGAAGCTGCAAGCAGTCCCCAGTAAGCTCTCTTTTCCTGCCCGCCTTCTTTCTGGCTGACACTGTGGCAGAGCAGCAGAATGAGCACAACCGAGCAGACGTAATACTGATAGATAAAAACCGTCCGTCTGATAAAGATCCATGGAAGCAGCATGACCGTATAATACAGTACAAGCACTGCTGCATTTTTATCTTTATCACGGAAGGTACGCCAGAATTCTTTTCCATATGCATAAAGTCCTGCAAAATACAAGACCGGATTGCCAAAGGTTGCGATCACGCTGACCTTATCCCCCGCCAGATATTCCCTGCTGTCAAGCAGCGGTTTCCAGTCAAACAGCCAGCTATACCACGGTGAAGCATACGGATGATCAAAAATCGTAGCTTTGTGATAGGAAAGCATCAGCTCTCCATTGGAAAGTACATGCTGCAGCAGATTCTGATCCGGATAGATGCGGACAAACGGAATGTAAGACAGCGTATAGATCGTAAAAGGCAGAAATATAAAACAGCCGATACACTGCAGGCAGAGCCAGGTCCAGTAACGCCTTGTTTCCTTCTTTACACCGATCTTTCTGATTTTTCCGGTCATCCAGAGAAGAAAAACGACAAAAAGTCCACACAGCGCATAGATCCCCGTCCACTTTGTTGCACAGCCAAGTCCCGTAAACAGACCGGCAAGCAGCAGATACCGCCGTTTTTCCGACACCACAAATGCATACATAAAATAGAACATACCCAGAATGAAAAACGCTACAATGATATCGATCGTGGCGATTCTGGAAAGTGTAAAATGCATAAAATCCGTTCCAAGCAGGGCTGCTGCCAGACAGGCATATCTCGTTTTTCCTGTCAGACGCAGACCGAACAGATAAATAAATGGCATCATCAGGCTTCCGAAAACAACGCACACAAACCGCCAGCCAAACGGATTCATGCCAAAAACAGCGATCCCGACAGAGATCAGTGTCTTTCCGAGCGGCGGATGCGTATTTTCATAAATAGACAGTCCATGCAGAAATTCGTAGGCTGTCCGGCCGTGATAGATTTCATCAAAGATTGTCTGATCCTGATAGGTGATACCGCCCTCATAAAGCTCCTGTTCATCAAAAAGCTCCGGATATTGCATGGCATTCACCGGTAAAACAGGCTCTCCATTCTCATCTAAGCAGACCAGCTCCATTAAATTCACCGAAGCATCCGAAAATACCATCCCCAGACAGGTTGTCCGATACGAAACAGGGATCTTATTCCATGCAAATACAGAATCCAGTTCTTCCCCGCTTTGTACAATCTGCCAGTCAGTTCCCGCCGCAACGGATAACGTCACTTCCCCTGCTGCCCGATATCCGATAAACAGCAGAAGATCCGAAAGCTGCTGCCCTTCCTCAAAATAAAGCACAACTTCCTTTGCGCCATCCCCGCGCGCCGAAAGCTCCTGCTCCGTCTGCGGAATACTGTGGCTTCCAAGCCCCCAAAGTGCAATACAGAAAAAGCCGATTGTGAAAAGACATATCAATATGACATCTTTTCTGCGGATTTCCATTTTCATTCCGGTATATTCTCCCTTCGTGTCCCTTCTTATAGCACGATGTCCGGGTCAAGAGCCCCGGCTTTGATGCCTGTGGATCATTCCGTGCTACGCACTCCCACAATCCTCATCATAGCGTAAGTATATCAAAAATATTTGTGCTTTGACAGCACTTTCCGTTCATGCTACAGTTTTTAAGGAGGGTTTTTCTGATGAATTTACACAAAACAGAGGCAAAATCGAATATAAATGCTTTCTTTTCTCCCCGTATGATCTGTATGCTGCTCCTGCTTCTTGGTGCAGCTGCACGCTTTTTCTATGCTTATGCGGTTCCTTACTATAATACGAACCACGACCTTGGCGATCTGTCTGACTGGCAGTCCATTACCTATGGACATCTTGGCTACATCCAGTATTTATACCAATATCACCATCTGCCGGACTTTTCACCGGAATTTATGGGACAATATTACCATCCACCGCTATTTTACATAGTTGGTGCCATTATTTTGCAGCTTTTTTACCATGGTACAGATAATCTTAATCTGATAAATGCCTTTGAAATGCTGCAATATGTCAATATGGTATTTTCCGTGCTGATCTCCGTTTTTCTATATCGTATCCTGAAGCAGCTTAAAATTTCAGAAAAGCTGCTCTGTTGTCTGACCGCCCTTGTATCCTTTTTTCCGACCTTATTTTTTCTGGGTGCGCAGCTGAACAACGACTGTCTGATGACGCTTTTTTGTGCCATGGCTCTTTTTTACACACTGCGCTGGCATTCTGATCCCAATACCGAAAACATCCTGAAAATTGCTGCTGCTATCATTTTTGCCACCTTGTCCAAAACATCGGGCGTCCTTATTGCGCCTGGTGTCGGTGCTGTCTTTCTGTACCATTTGATTAAAACAAAGGATAGAAAAGCGCTGCTTAAACAATATATCCTGTTTGCCGTGATCTGCATTCCGCTTTCCCTTTCCTGGGTACTCCGGAACCTGATTCTGTATGGTCTGCCATTTTCTTATGTCGTAGATGCAACAGGCTATGCCACCTGGCAGAATGTGGAAGGCTATGGCTTTGCCTACCGCATGGGCTTTCCCACACTCCGCATTTTTACAGCACATACGATCGACTGGTGGGATCTTTCAAACAGTGCCAATATCTGGGGACAGACGATCCTGACGCTGCTTTATGACGAAGGGATCCTTGTATTCCGCACTTCTTTCTGGGAAATGCTTGCACCTGTTTTCACACTGCTTGGCTTTGCCCTGTCCCTGATCCTGTTTTGCACAAGTACCTCTTACTGCTTTTCCAAAGCAGGAGATCCTGCCATCAGACTTCTGATCGGTGTCGGAAATGGTGCCCTGTTGATCAGTTATATCATCTTCTGCTTCCGTTATCCGCTCATCTGTACCATGAACGCACGTTACATATTCAGCGGCTATGCTCTTTTGTTTCCGGGCTATGCTCTGTGGCGGATGCAACATCCCGGCAGAAAATACATACTGTTTGAACTGCTGTTTCTGTTTTTTAGTAGTCTGTCCCCATTACTTTATCTGTTCTGTCCGGTATAGCAATACAGATCCTTATTCACATATTCCGGCTTTGGACTTCTACCCGGACTCATACCACAGATCTCTGTTTCCACACATTTTCTGCCATCCTGCAGGCTTCGTTCATCCCTCATATCTGCAGACAGATCTGCATAAGATGAAATAACATTTCCTGCAGGAGTTTTTCATGTATCCCAAGAAAAAACTACGTTCTTCCCTGTTTTTAACCGCTCTGACCTTCGCCTTTCTGTTTTCCCTGTATCTTATCCAAAAAAATTCCCCTGAGGAGAAATTTGCCCGTTTTTCGGACAGCTACCTCCAAAGTGCTTATGAAAATGACAGTCTGAGCCTTCATTTCACCCTGACAGATCCTTCCTCATTCGGGATCGATCCGGCTGTCTGCAGCCTGCCCTGCTACGACCGTAAAACCTATCTTGCCGAAGGCGAAACTCTGCAAAAGCTCCGCCGGACGCTTTCCGGTATTTCACCGACGCACCTGCCTGCCCATACACAGGAAACCTATGAAATCCTGACTTCCTACCTCGAAAAAAGGCAGGAAGGTACAAAATTTCCCTATTTTGAGGAACCACTCAGTCCGACCAGTGGGATACACACCTCTCTTCCTGTTCTGCTGGCAGAATACAGCATGGAAAATGAGAAAGATGTCAAATCCTATCTGGCGCTTCTGTCGCTGATCCCCTCTTATTTTGACAGTATTGCCGCTTATGAAACGGATAAAGCCGCTGCTGGCATGTTTATGGCTTCCGAAGACGCTTCCATGGTCATTTCCCAATGTGATTTTATGGCATCTGAGAAAGGAGAAGACCTTTTTACAGACTGTTTTTTGCAAAACCTGAAGCAGGTCTATGAGAAAGATACTGAAAAATATGCTTACTATGCTTCCGACCATGCCCGCATCCTGCATACACTTGTTCAGCCGGCTTATGAAAAGCTGGGGGATTCTCTGTTGCTGCTGAAGGAAGAGGGAAAAGAGCAGCGCGGACTCTGTCAGTACAAAAACGGTAAAGCCTATTACACCTATCTGGTGCAGCAGCAGATCGGCTGTGATCTGACAACCGAGGAGCTTGCAAAGCAGCTTTCCGAAAGACTGCAGACACTTTATGCGGAGCTTGCGACATATCGACAGAAATATCCGGTTGATTCGCTGCCGGATCTCTCTGCGTCATCTGAAAAACTGCCTGCTCCAGATACCTACTTATCCACCTTGCAGGAGCAGATGTCGGCTCTTTTTCCACCACTTCCGGCTTCTTCCCCCGTTACGGTAAAAGAGATCCCAACAGCACTTGCTCCGTATACCGCGCCAGCCTACTATTTTACACCGCGTCTTTCCCTTTGCAGACCGGGCGAGATCAGCAACGTCAATAATGTGATCTATGTCAATCCCGAAACCGATTATCTGACAATGTACACTACCTTGGCGCATGAGGGATTTCCCGGCCATATGTTCCAAAATGTCTATTTTCTTGCCTCGCAGGGGGTTACGCGGGAAAATATCCTTCGCTATGTCATGAATTTCCCGGGCTACAGCGAGGGCTGGGCAATGTACGTAGAGCTTTTGTCCTTCGATCACGCCTATGAAAAAGAAGAGCAGAAGGCATATTCCCATATGCTCCGGCTTTCCCGCGAGATCCAGATCTGTCTGCTCTGCTATTTGGATATTCAAATCCATACGGAATCCGCCTGCCTTCCCGATATTGCCCCTTATTTGGCAAAGATCGGTATTACAGAGCCACAGGAGCTTGCAAATGTTTACACTTACCTCATCAACGAACCGGGCACCTATTTAAAATACTACGGCGGCTATTTACAGCTTCTTGCCTGCAAAGAGCTGTATCAAAAAAAATGCGAGAAAGAGCAGGTTCCCTACTCAGATCTCGCATTTCATACCTTTTTCCTCTCGCACGGTCCGGACAGCTATCCGTCCATCAGGCAGGCGATCCTGTCCGAATGAATTGTATGCTTACCTGCTGTCTTCCTCGATCATACTGTCCAGATAACCTCTGTCCCAAAGAAGGATCTTCAGCTTTTTGGCTGCTGCGACCGCAGGAGCGGTAAAATACTGGTTCGTCAGAACCGCTCCTACCATGCGGTCATAGTATTCTCTGCCCGCAAATGCTTCCTGCACTGCTTTTACGCCGACCGGATCCGCATATCGCTTACACTGGATGGCATAAGTCACGCCATCCTTTTCTGCCAGAATATCCACTCCAAAATCACCGCTTGCTTTGGTAAGCTTCACATCAATAAACCCTCTGTTTCGCAGAAGCTCTGCGCAATACTGCTCGAATTCCACGCCCTCCATTTCATCTAAGGGCGTTTCCTTTTTACGCAGGATCTGCCAGAGTATCCATATAAACAATACTGCTGCCACAATGGCGGCAATGACGATTCCCAGTATCTGTATAGTTTCTGCCTGCATTCCTGTTTCCTCATCCTTCATTTTATCTGATAAATTAATCCCTGATCCGCTGCTTCTCCGTTTCCTTCCAACTACTCAAAAAATATTTGTAAAATTGCCTTTTTAAGGCCTTTCCGGATATACGCCCGTCTTTACAAATAAATATATTTGTACTAAAATCGCATAGGTACTTTCAATGCTTATTATACCTTATTTTATATACACTTGTAACCGTCCGGGAGTAAAATCCTCCACACAAAAAACAGGAGTTTGTCATGGAAAATTTAATCTTCAGTTTAAATGTAACATTACCAATCTTTTTAACGATCGTCATAGGCTATGTGCTCAAGCAGATCCATATGCTGAATGACAGTTTCGTGACTGTCGCCAATAAATTCAACTTTAAAGTAACATTACCCGCGCTTCTGTTTCTGGATCTTTATCAGGCAGACTTTTTCAGTGTCTGGGACACAGGCTATGTTCTGTATTGCTTTTTTGCCACTTTGATCTGCTTTACCGTTATTATGACCGGTGCATCTCTTTTCCTGAAAGATAAAGACATTATCGGCGAATTTGTACAAGGCAGCTATCGTGGCAGTGCTGCTGTCCTCGGACTGGCCTTTATCCAGAATATCTATGGCAAAGCAACGATCGCACCACTCATGATCATCGGGAGTGTGCCACTTTACAATATCCTTGCTGTCCTGATCCTTTCTTTTACCGGACCGGGCGAACACAAGCTCGATAAAAAAGGACTTGTCAAATCCCTCAAGGGAATTGCGACAAATCCTATTATTTTAGGTATTCTGTTTGGTCTGCTGGCTTCTGTTTCCCATATCAAGCTGCCATTCCTTGTGACAAAAACAATGTCCAACCTGTCTGTCATGGCAACACCGCTTGCCCTGATCGCACTTGGTGCGGGCTTTGAAGTCAAAGCAGCCTGCGGACGGATCAAACCTGCTCTTACAGCCTCTTTTATCCGTCTCTTCGTGCAGTGTGCAGTCTTTCTGCCGGTCGCTGCCCATTTCTCCTTTACAGGCGAAAAGATGGTATCCCTGCTCATCATGCTCGGTGCTCCGACAACACCAAGCTGCTATATCATGGCAAAAAATATGGGACATGAAGGTGTTCTGACATCCAGCGTGATCGTCCTGACTACGCTACTCAGCTCCGTTTCCCTGACCTTCTGGCTGTTTATCCTGAAAACGATGGAGCTGATCTAGGGATTTCCGATCTATTCCTTTTCAAATACCAGAATTTTCTGCGACATTTTCTTTACGACCGGAATCCATGTCACCAGCTTAAATGCCGGATTTAATACCCACATACCACGCAGGATATTGTCATTCTTTACCTTGCAGAAGCCCTTTGCCACATCTCCCAGCTCTTCAAAGCTGTTTGCGCCCCAGGTAAAGACCGCACCTGTGGACTGGATAGATTTTTCCACCTTCTCTTTATTCACAAATTTTGGACACAGACATTCCATGATCACATAGGCATTATCAAAGTTATCCCGGATGATCGCAAGCATCTGCGCTACCTGCTCCTTTGTCAGATACATGGTCAGACCTTCTATGATAAAGAGCATTTTTCCTCTTTTTGTTACCTGCTTTGGCCATGCAGGATCAAAGCAGGAACAACCAATCGTTGAAACACGGCCTTCCTCTCTGTATACAGAGTCACGCACCTGTATTGTTTCAGGCAGATCCAGATTGTACCAGGTGATCCTGCCATTATCCATCCGGTAAAAACGGGTATCCAGACCACAGGCAATGTTTACAACTGTGCAGTCAGGATTTTTTTGAATAAAATCAGATACAAGCTCATCCAACACTGCAGTTCTGGCGATAACACCACCACTCATTGTCTGATCCTCTCCAGCTTTGGAAAAATCATAGTCCAGCTTCGCTACGATCTCCTCTGCCTTTGCATCTTTGAAACGGTGCTTTGGATTTTTGCTGTACATTGCTCTTGCATAAAAGCTTTGCAGCATAGTCTCTGCTGCTCCGTTTAATACCGGTTTGATCTTTTCTTCCTGCATTTTCTTTTCTCCTCTTTGAATAGTCTTACTTTTGTTAGTTTATTCTAACTCACTTGCATGGATTTTGTCGACTGTTATTTTTATAATCCTTTTTTCCTCATCATAACAGAGACGAGATGCGTGCATTTTCCTCGTCGCCATAACAAAAAATCTGTATCCTTCAAAAATGAAAGATACAGATTCTTCAATCCGCATTCTGTTATTTATTGCTCATTTCGCAAAGCTCAGCGAGCATCTTCGGAAGCTCTGTTTCCATTGTCTCATCCGTAAACTGACAGGTTCCGACTGCTTTATGTCCGCCGCCGTTGTATTTCAGCATCAGGCTTCCGACATTGACATCGGAGGTTCTGTTTAAAATGCTGTAACCAACTGCTGCGCTGCAGCCATGTCCGCCCTTACCGTTTACGATCCATGCGGAAATATTCTGCTCCGGATACATGGAATAGATCATGAAACGATTACCGGAGTAGATCGGATCTACCCCACGCAGATCGGAAATAATGACCTTTCCGTCTACTTTTGTATGCGCCTTGACCATTTCTTTGAACTTTTCTGTCTGCTCAAAGTATACTTCGATACGTTCCTTCACATCCGGCAGATTTAAGATCTCGTCCGTTGTCATGGTACGACAGGCATCGATCAGTTTTTCCATCAACTGATAGTTACTGATCGTGAAATCTCTCCAGCGTCCAAGTCCTGTACGTGGATCCATTAAGAAACCAATGAGCACCCAGCCCTTTGGATTCTGTACGTCATCAATCGTCAGATTACCGCTGTCTACCTTATCAACAGCCTCCATCATATCGTCAAACTGCGGGAATTTTTCTTTTCCACCGTAATATTCATAAATAATACGTGCACAGGAAGGTGTCACACGGCTTTCGCCTTTATATTTACCCTCAAGCTGCATTCTCTCATGTTCACTGGAATGATGGTCGAACCAGAGACCGCAGCCTTCTACAAATGGCACATTGGCAAGACAGTCATCCTCTGTTACCTCTACAAGTCCATCCTGCAGATCCTTTGGATGTGCAAATTTCCAATGATCGATAATCCCTGCTTCCTTTAAAAGTGCACCACATGCAAGTCCATCAAAATCTGAACGTGTAATCAGTCTCATTTTGCTATTCTCCTTTTCTTTCATCACGATACCTATTTGGAACTCCACCTTCTGTATCTCCAAATGAAACAGCTGTAAGTTCCCAGATAACCCCTGTATAAAAGATTATAGATGATGAAGCAAAGTTTTTCAACATTCCTTGCAGAATTTACGCCTTCAACTTCCATTTATCCGGCAGAAGAAGACACGCTGCAAAATAAAGCATACATGCAAAATTACCTGAACCCTGTGTTAGTGCATAATCCAGTGTCACAAGATGACAGTTCAAAAACTGTCTGATATCCGGGATCAGTACACAGACTGCCATCCAGAAGAGCGGACAAAAAAGCAGCATTCTCTTGTAATAAATCGTTTTTCCCCTGACCAGCATGGCAAACTGATAGATATACAAAAATGCCATCGGCAGATAAACGATATAAATTGCCGGGAAAAATCTACCCGTAAAGTCGCCGATCATGGTGATCGCTTCCTCTCTGCCGATCTGCACGGCCACATAGCTCGTGATATAAGAGCCGATTCCTATAGCGAAATGCACCATAAGTCCCGTGAAACAAAAGATCATGCTGCACTGTTCAAAAACAGTACACCATCTCTCACTATATCCCCGAAGCGACTGTCTGATACTTTTCATCCCATACCAGTAACCGTAAACACCGACCATTCCTGTAACAAGCAGGAAAACCGGACGCCACAATGCATAACTGCCGTTTAAATACGCCTCCCTAAGGAACAATCCCTGATCCGTATCACACGGTACGATCAGACTCAGTGACAAATCGCCCAGCCACATGAAAAATGCGCCTATCCATCCAATGAACAGATTTCTCCGATATTCTTTTTCTTTCATTTCCTATTCCCCTTTTTCTATTCCTTTTATTTCACACACAACAGAAAGCTAATATTTTCTTTCTCCTTTTTCATGAAGCGTATTGCAGCAAATATTATATAGTCATAACATTTATTAGTTACACCTAACTATAGAACAGTCTAACATAAGGGGAATTGATATGGCAAGGAAAGAATGTGGAGAATAAAAAAATCAACTATTTTGTTTACACCACAACTTCCACCGGTATTTTGCCCATGCCCTGCCTCATATACTGAAATAGCAGAACATGCAGGAAAGGAATATATATGCTGAATTATATCTGGGCATTTATGATCATCATTGGCATTATTTACGGATCGCTGACAGGCCATATGGCAGAGCTCAGTAATGCGGCGCTTGACAGCGCAAGAGAAGCCGTAACACTCTGCATTACAATGCTGGGCGTCATGGCACTCTGGGTCGGTCTCATGCAGATCGCCCAAAAAGCGGGCATTATCGCATCCATGACGAAAAAACTCCGCCCGTTTCTATTGTTTCTGTTTCCGCGCCTGCGCTACGAAGATATTGCTCTCGAATACATTTCCACTAATGTGGTCGCCAATATTTTAGGGCTGGGCTGGGCATGTACTCCCGCGGGACTGAAAGCCATGGAGGAGCTTGGCAGAATACAGCGAAACAAAGCCTGCAAGGATCCGACTGCTGCCAGCAATGAAATGTGCAACTTCCTGATCCTGAATATCTCTTCCCTGCAACTCATTCCGGTTAATATCATTGTCTACCGGAGCCAGTATGGCAGTGTAACACCGACTTCTATTATTATGCCCGCCATACTTGCTACAACCTGCTCCACGCTTGCTGGCATTTTGTTTATTAAATTTGCCGACAAAAGTTTTTCTTAAATGCAATCTAAAATACCAATCATGCAGTACATAGCAGTCGTTTCAGTAACAATCTGTCCACAAATGGTCAGTTTGTTACGGATTTGCATGGCTCTGAATAGTTACCATAAATATATAAAACGGAAAGGACCTGAGTCATGAACATTCTCGCCAATTTATCCAATATCATCATCCCACTTCTCATTTTTTATATCGTAGCATATGGGATCAGTACACATGTCAACGTCTATGATGAATTTCTGGAAGGTGCCAAGTCTGGTATGCAGACTGTTATTTCAATCGCACCCACGATGATCGGACTGATGATCGCAGTTGGAGTCCTTCGGGCCTCCGGCTTTCTGGATTTTGTGGGAAGTCTGTGCAGCCGACTGTTTTCCGGTGCTGATATTCCTGCTCCGATCATGCCCCTTTTGCTCATCAAAATGTTTTCCTCTTCTGCTGCAACCGGTCTTGTCCTTGATATCTTCAAGGAATATGGACCGGACAGCCAGACCGGACTTCTAACCTCCCTCATCATGAGTTCGACCGAAACCATCTTTTACACTATGTCCGTTTATTTTATGGCTGCAAAAATAAAGAAAACCCGCTACACACTGCCCGGTGCACTTGTTGCAACCTTAGCAGGTGTGATAGCGAGTTTCCTGATCGTTTCGTTCTTATAGTCCGACTTTTGATGTATCATTTTTGCAAGATGCTTATGCTTCTACACCTTTAGACTTCATATATTCCACGATATCTCCAACTGTTGAGATCTTTTCCAGATCTTCAGAAGGTATTTCAATACCGTATTCTTCTTCAAATGCCATAACAAGTTCAAATAAATCTAAGGAATCTGCTCCTAAGTCATCCTTGAAAGAAGAATCTTCTGTAATTTCCACTCCATCCAGATTTAACTGCTCTTTGATAATTTCTACAACTCTTTCTAACATATTTCGTTCTCCTTTAAAATTCGTAAAATAAGTATTCCATTATTCTATTGGCGCTCTTTGCTACATGATTATAATATGCACGGATTGCATTGTAAATAGAATTCCCTATTTTTTTACATTTATTAAATAATTGTAAACCTCTCGTTTGCTGATCCCCCGGTCTTTTGCAACCGCCTTCATCGCTTCCTTGTGATCCATTCCCTGCTCCTCATACAATGCCATATGTTCTTCCATGGACATTTCTTCATAAACAGCCCGCTGATCTGCTAAAACCGCTTCCCGGCTCTTTCCTTCAATCACAAGCACATATTCACCGCGCGGCTCATTTGCTTCATAATAGGAAAGTGCCTCTGCAAGTGTCGTTGGCATGACTGTCTCAAATTTCTTTGTCAACTCCCGGCAGATCGTAATGCGTCTGTCACCAAGTGTATCAAACAAAAGCTGCAATGTTTTGATCAGATGATGCGGCGCTTCGTATAAAATGATCGTTCTTTTCTCAGTTTTCAGATCTTCCAGAATAAGCTGTCTTTCTTTTTTATCTGCCGGCAAAAAAGCTTCAAAACAAAATCTCCTCGTTGGCAGCCCTGACAGAGTAAGCGCCGTGATGCAGGCAGCAGGTCCGGGCAGGGAAGTAACGGTAATGCCTGCTTCCTGACACATCTTTACTAAAACTTCTCCCGGATCGGAGATCGCGGGCGTTCCAGCATCCGTGATCAGAGCAATATCAGCCCCCTCTTTCATTTTTTCTATTAAAGCATATGCCTTTTCTACCTTATTATACTCATGATAGCTTGTCATCGGCGTATGAATTTCGAAATGATTCAAAAGCCTGATGCTGTTTCTCGTATCCTCACAAGCGATCAGATCGACCTGTGATAAAGTCTCCCGGATACGGGGCGACATATCTCCCAGATTTCCGATCGGCGTCGCACATAAATATAAAGTTCCCTGTGCCATGTTTTTCCTCTCTATTTTCTTTCAGCTTTATAATTTCTGCTTTTCGCTGCTTTCCTGTCCGTCATGATTTCTTTTATCATACACTTCCGGCTTATAAATATCATAAATCTCATCTGTATACTCGCCTACTGCTTTATATACGATCAGCGGTTTTTCCACCGTCACACGGGAATTTGCGCCTTTTTTTGCCTCGATCAGCACCATATTGGGCTCTTTGTCCACATATGGATATACAAAACGCATCCGTTTCGGCTCTAACTGATATTTTGTCATTGCTGTGATGATCTCTGCCAGTCGGAAAGGTCTGTGTACCATATAAAAATAACCGCCCGGTACTAAAACTGTCGACGCTGCCCTGACCACATCCTCCAGATCACAGAGCACCTCATGCCTTGCGATCGTTTTGGGCATGGATGGATTCTGCAGCCCATGTCCGCCGATCATATACGGCGGATTTGAAGTCACAACGTCAAAAGAAGCAGCGCCAAACAGGCTTCCTGCTTCTTTGATATCACCCGTTACAATGGAAATTTTATCTTCCAGATCGTTGTAGCGCACACTGCGCCTTGCCATATCCGCACTTTTTTCCTGAATCTCCAGTCCCGTCAGATGGGAAGCCTCTGTTTTTGCTTCCAGCAGGATCGGAATGATTCCCGTTCCAGTTCCGAGATCCAAAACACGCTGCCCCTTTTTGACTTTGGCATAGCCTGACAGCAGTACTGCATCCATGCCAAAGCAAAAACCATCCGGATTTTGGATTATTTTGTAATTTTTTCTACCCAGATCATCAAGCCTTTCCTTTTCTAAAAGCTCAATCTTCATCAAGTTTTGATTTTCCTTCCTTTTTCTCCAGGTTTTCCAGTTCCTTTAATGCCTTATCTTCCGCACTCTGCTTTTTATCACCGCGCTCTTCCTTGTCACGTCTGCCTCGTCTGCGGAATTTCAGCTGTTCTACTTTATATTCCCGGATCTCTTTTTCTTCTCCGTCATCTACCAGAACCTTAACAAGCTGGCGCAGTACATTCACACTATGTACCTCACCCTTCAGGCCATCATCCGTTGTGACACGGTCACCGACATTCGGAAGTCTTCTGTTCAGCTCTTCGTATGTTTCTTCTTCATTTTTCAGACAGCACATCAGTCTGCCACAGACACCGGATATCTTTGTCGGATTCAGGGAAAGATTCTGTTCCTTTGCCATCTTGATGGAAACCGGTGCAAATTCATCCAGAAATGTATGACAGCAGAGCGGACGACCGCAAATACCGATCCCACCTACGATCTTTGTCTCATCTCTGACACCGATCTGACGAAGCTCGATCCTTGTCTTAAAGACTGCTGCCAGATCCTTTACAAGCTCACGGAAGTCCACACGTCCGTCTGCGGTAAAATAAAATAACACTTTATTATTGTCAAATGTGTATTCTGCATCGATCAGCTTCATATCCAGCTTATGCTTTTTGATCTTTTCCAGACAGACAGCCATTGCACTTTTTTCTTTTTCGCGGTTGGAAGCTTCCTGCTTGTCATCCTTCGGGGTCGCAATACGGATCACCGGTTTGAGCGGTGCTGTGATCTCATCATCCGCGATTTCCTTAATGCCAAGTACCACTGTTCCGTATTCTACGCCACGGGCAGTTTCCACAATAACATGCTCCCCTTTTTTGATATCAAGCTTCTGGGGATCAAAGTAATAAATCTTTCCTGCGCTGCGGAATCTGACTCCTACAACTTTTATCATGCTTAATTCTCCTTTATTGTCAGTAAAAGCAATTCCATCGTCAGATCAAAATTAACGTTGGCACGTAATCTTGATTTTGCCTTTTCCAATGCATCTAAAATGATCTCAATGCCTTCATATGCACTCTGGTTTGCTATTTTTTTAATATACTGCAATTCATCCTTAAAAATCAACTGATTTGCGTCATTTGTCGCTTTAAAGAGCAGTACATCACGATACCAGACAGATAAAATGTCCAGATAATCATTGATATCTATTTTATAGTCATTGATCTTTTTGATCGCTGACATAATATCCGTAATTTCCATATCGTGGATATATTTGAGCAGACTGACAGCCTCTGTTTTGATATTGTCAAATTCCTCACTGGCAGCAAGCGCCTTGGCTTTGCCGAGATTGCCTCTTGCAAAAGCGGTACAGACATCTGCCTTATAATCCGGTACGTGGATCTCTTCCATCAGATATTTTTTGATGATCTCATCCTTTACAGGCTTCATATTTAATACCACGCATCTGCTCAGTATCGTAGACAGCATAGAATCAATATTGGAAGTCAGCAGGATGATCACTGCGTAAGCAGGCGGCTCCTCAAGCGTTTTTAACAGTGCGTTCTGCGCCTGCACGGTCATTTTTTCCGCCTCACTGATAATATAAATCTTCCAGTCACTGCTGTATGGCTTAATGATGATATCGTCATTGACTCCTGTACGGATATCCTCTACACCGATCGTTGCAGGCTTTTCATGTGTGACCCTGATGATATCCGGATGATTACCGGAAAGTGCCTGCTTGCAGGAATGACATTCATTACATGGCTTTTCCTGCCCGGTACTTTCGCACTGCAGCGCCATGGCAAACACATTGGCAATAAATTCCTTACCGCTGCTGCGCTCCCCATTGATAATATAGGCATGAGAAATCTTGCCTGATGCGATCGCATTCTCTAAATGATCCACGATCTGCTCTTGTCCGTAAATATCTTTAAAGTTAGGCATATCCTTACCCCTTTTCGTTTCGCACATTATGATATTTGTTTTCACTTAAGATAATTCTCTCTTGCAATTGCCAGATGATGTATGCTTCTATGGAAATCCATCGTTTCTATGTAAAAATATCCAGTAATAATCCCCGGATCTCACCGATCTTATTCAGTATCGCAATATGATCTTTTTCATCCTTTACAAGCTCTCTTGCAAGTTCATCCAGCGTATCATCCACCTGCTTGATGATCCCATAAACACGGTGTCTGCCCCGCCTGTCCAGAAAATTTTCTCTGGAAAACTTATGACTTCTTGTGACAACTTCATTTAAAAAGGATTTCACAAGCGAACGATACCTGCGCATATCTTTGATATCCATCTTTTTGGAAATGCGGTCACCCTGTCTGGTGATCTCCTCCATCATGGCGGTAAGACGGACCTGCAGATCCTGCTCTTCAATATGGCTGGCCAGTGTGAACTTAAAGCTGCCGTCGGTCTGCTGCGTCTGGCTGACTGCATCAGTCTGCGTTACGGGCATCGTCTGATTTACTTTAATGTCCATCTGTCCACCCCCTTATGTGTTATAACAATTTTAAATGAACTGTATTATATGATGTCGGGGGCAAAGGCCCCGAATTTGATGCCTACGAATTGTTCCGTGCGTAGCACGTAGCAATTCTACCCAATATAAGCAGGCTCACATAGGTTTATACCTTTTGACGCTGGCATCACTATATCTTAGTATACCATGAAATGCACCTGCAAGATAGATATTTCTATGTACAATCCTATTCTGGATCAAATTCTTTTTCTCATTTCATGAAGAATGTATTCTTTAAGCTCTGCAATGCAGACATCCAGCTCATCATTCAGAAATTCCTTTTCAATGCCGGCTTCTTTTTTCTTTTCCGGTGAGAAATCCGCCGCATCCGCCAGATAACGCCTGCACATTTCATCATATTTTGGCTGATCCTGTGCCATTTCCCGATCAAGTGCACGGCGCAGTCTGATCCCGTCGTCCAACTCTATCATAAGTGGGATCACTTTTTCTTCTCCGTAAAATGCTTTTGTTTTGCAGAAGGATTCAATTGTTCCGATGATCAGATAATTTTCCCTGTCTAAATCGATATGTGCATCTACTGTACAGTATTTCCAAATACCAAAGCAGGTATCATAGGCGCGAAGCTCTATGATCCTGCCCTCCTTTTCCAGATTTGCAAGCTGCTCTTCTGTTATGAAATGATACTCGATACCTTCCTGTTCTCCCTGCCTGATCGGCCTTGTCGTGTACAGTACGATGTTTTTCAGATGCAGATCTTCATCTGCCATTAACTGTTTGTATATTGTATCTTTGCCTGAGGAGCTTTTGCCCATCAGATAAAATATTTTGCCCATGTCCGTTCCTATACTTCAATCACTCTGATCATATTGGTTCTGCCGGAAATGCCAAGCGGAACGCCTGCTGTCAGAACAACGACATCACCCTTCTTGATGTATCCTGCTTTTTCCGCTGCTCTGGTTGCTTCCTCAAACAGCGCATCTGCCTTATCTTCTTTTTCAATAAGGAGCGGTGCTACGCCCCAGGAAAGAGACAACTGTCTGCAGACTCTCGGATTTACGCTGCATCCGATGATCGGACAGCCCGGTTTGTATCTGGAGATCATACCGGCTGTAAAGCCTGACATTGTTACTGTGATGATCGCGCTGGCATTCAGATCCATCGCTGTTGTACAGCATGCATGTGAAATAGCAGTTGTAATATCCGTATCATCTTCATCTTCAACCTTTTTCAGCCTGCTCTTATAATCGATATCCTGCTCTGTACGTTCAGCAATTCTTGCCATCGTCTTTACTGCTTCGATCGGATATGCGCCTGCTGCACTTTCTCCGGAAAGCATGATCGCCGTGGTTCCATCGTAAATGGCATTAGCAACGTCGGCTGTTTCTGCTCTTGTCGGTCTTGGATTTGTGATCATGGATTCAAGCATCTGTGTTGCGGTAATAACATGTTTACCCTGAGCAACTGCCTTTTTGATCATCTGCTTCTGCAAAACAGGTACTTCCTCCAGCGGGATTTCAACACCCATATCACCTCTGGCAACCATGATACCATCGGAAACCTCAAGGATCTCGTCCAGATTCTGGATACCCTGCATATTTTCAATCTTTGCTATTACTTTTGCCTTGCTGTTATTTTCATCTAAGATCTTTCTGACCTCTAAAATATCCTCTTTTGTTCTGACAAAGGAAGCTGCCAGGAAATCATAACCCATTTCCGCACAGAATTTGATATCTGCATAATCCACTTCTGAAATATATGGCATGGAAAGAACAGCTCCCGGTACATTGATTCCTTTATGGTTGGATACTTTACCGCCATTGACAACACGGCACTGGATCTCTGTATCTGTGATCTTTTCTACACGCATTTCAATCTTTCCGTCATCAATCAGGATCATGCTGCCTGTGCTGACATCGTTTTTCAGCCCTTTATAGCTGATCGCAGCCTTTTCGCTTGTACCCATGATCTCTTCTGTCGTCAGTGTAAATATCTGACCGGGCTCAAGCATAGCTTTTCCGCCTTCAAAATCACGTAATCTGATTTCCGGTCCCTTTGTATCTAATAAGGTTGCAACAGGAAGTCCCAGCTCATTGCTGACCTTCAATACTCTTGCAAACTTTGCTTTCTGTTCTTCATGTGTTCCATGGGAAAAATTAAATCTCGCCACATTCATTCCGGCAAGCATCAATTCCTTTAACTTGTCCTCTCCCTCACTGGCCGGTCCGATTGTACAGATTATTTTCGTTTTTCTCATTTATATTTTTCCACCTTTCGCTTTTTCCTGTATTATCTCATTTTTAATAAGGGATTGCAATGCGTATTTACCCCACTGCATGTAAATAAACGGCAAAGATACGGTAAAGCTTTTCTATTCCGTAACGATACAGATCCTCTGCAATGTCCTGTCCTGCACCCCCTGCAGATTGAGTCCCACTTTCTGATAATGCCTTACCTTCTCGTTCAACTCCTGCGTGATCACTTCCCCCGGAACCAGAAGAGGCGCGCCCGGCGGATATACGATCACAAATTCCGCACTGATCCGTCCTATGGCATCCCTCCAGTCCACAGCCTTCTGCCCATGATCCATCGCTTCACGGATCGTGTATGCAGTCTGCATACTGTCAGCTCTGTGTTCTGCTTCCTCTTCCTCGTCATTCAGCATACTGTTCTGTCCTGCTGATCGTGTTATCGTACTTTTCCCACTTTTGGCCACTGACAATTTGCTGTCAATTTCCAGTAATGCTGCCTTCAGCCGGTCAAAGCCTTCCTGCGTGTCCATCACAGAAGTCATCGCGATCACATACTGCTCTGCTGTCATTTCTGTTTCGATATGATATTTCTCCAAAAGCTCTGCTGACAGCCTCTTACCCGTATAGATGCTGCCATCTCTCATGCAGCCTGCCACACAGATATTGATCTTCGACGGATCCATATAGGCATGATAGGTATTCCACGCCCATACAGCGTCCAGTATCGTAATATGTTTTAACTGTTCCCTGATTTCATAAAAATCCTGTAACTTCTCATCAAAAGCCGAAAATAAACTATCTTTCTCTTCGCCGATCAGATGCAGACACTTACTCATGGAGGCCATCATGACATAGGATGGACTGCTTGTCTCGTAAATATCCAGATAGTACTGCACACGCTGCAAATCTACTCTGTCTCCGCATATATGCAGAAGTGCAGTCTGTGTCATCGCAGGCAGTGTCTTATGCAGACTCTGCACAATAAGATCCGCTCCTTGTCTGACCGCTGACTGCGGAAACTCTGTTGAAAATCCGAGATGCGCACCATGTGCTTCGTCAACGATCAATACTGCATGGTGTGCATGTACTATTTCTGCGATCGCCGGGATATCGGAAAGCACCCCTTCGTAAGTGGGAGATGTCAGTATGACTGCTTTGGCAGCCTGCTTTTGCTCCGCCCGCTGCAGCGCATGTTCAATCTCTTTTGTAAGTACCGGACCGACTGGATAGCCCTCCTTACATCTTTGAGGTTCTATATATTCTATTTGCAGGTTCTGGAGATATGCTGCATGATAGACTGATTTATGACAATTTCTTGCCATAACGATCGTGTCGCCCCAGCGACAGACTGCACTGACAGCGGTCAGAATACCGCAGGTGCTTCCGTTTACAATATAATACGTATGATCCGCTCCATATAATCCGGCAGCAAATTCCTGTTCTTCCTTCAAAATTCCTTCCGGCTTATGCAGGTCATCAAAGCTGCTAATCTCCGTTATATCTATTTTTAAAGTATCGCCAAACTGCTGATCCTGCAATTGCCTTTTATGGCCCGGCATATGGAAAGGATAAATATCCGATTTCGCCAAATCACCCAGTTTTTCACATAAAGTCTGTTTCATCATTCTATCCGTTTATCCGATTTCTGTATCATTCCATAATTCTGACTGCATATCCGTTTTCTGTGCCTGAATTTTATATATCGACTGATCCTGACATGCCGTGTATACAAAATCCCGTCAAATTTATTTTTTCGTTCTCTTCCCATGCAGATGCAATGTTTCCATCAGGGAACAATACTTATCCGCTGCCGTCACGATCCATGCTTCCCTGCACATCGGTGGGATGACTGTCAGCGGCCACATGTGCTTCTTAATGATATCCTGTTCCCTTTGGGTCAGTCTGAAATCCTTTTTGGCGTTTTCCAAAGCTGTACCCGGATGGGTAAAACCATGCAATTCATAAAATTTATAAAATCTGCTTGGTCTGATTTTATTTTTATGCCAGTCATACAGAAAATAATCATGCAGAAGTGCACCTCTGACAATTGCCTTATCGTTTGTGTGAAACGGCATCATATGGCTGATCCTCAGCGCAGTCAGTGCTACGCTGATACTGTGCTTTCTGACAGATACATCCCCATGCTGGACAAATTTGGCTGTTTTTTTAAAATTGGGCTTTTGAAAAATATCACTGCCATAATATTTTGTCCTGTTCATCAGCCCATGCTGCAGCTTTTTTAAATCCGTTTTTCTTTTTCCGCGTTGTTTTTTCCATTTATTTATATAATCAAATCCCATATTATCTGCGTCCTTTTGTCATAACTTATCATACATATTTCAAATTCACTTTTGACACTCATATCATTTTATAGTTATCTCACAATTCCTCACATATATACAGACATTATAAATCCTATCCTATTCTCATATATACAGGCATTACAGATCTGATCCTATTCTCATATATACATGCATTATAGATCTGATCCTATTCTCATATATACAGGCATTACAGATCTAATCCAATTTTCATATATACGATGTCGGGATTAAGAGCTCCGACTTTGGTGTCTGCGAATTGTATCATGCTACGCACTCCAACAATACTTCTGTCAACCGGCTCTTTCTACATCAGTATACCATACGCTCCTATAAACAAAAAGCACATGCAAAGAATATTTCCTGTTCACCAAATATCCTATGCATGTACCTTCACTTATGTTTCTATACTATTGAATCATTTTTAACAGATCCGGATAATATCCAACTGTTTTTTCTGTTCTGTTTCCGATTTTAACACTGCCATTGTCATCGATCGTAACCGGATATTCATATGCCTTTGCGTTCTCATAATCCTTGTCCTTGATCAATACAAATACAAGCTGATCTTCATTTCCCTTTGATACATTATAGGTATAAGAATACTTTTGAATATATGTATCACTGAAAATATTATTTTCAAATCTGGACGCGGATTCTGAAAGTGCGCCATTCGTTATGAAATATTTCCATTCATATCCCTGACTCTGATCTGCTTTCAATACAGCTTTTACCGTTTTTCCATCTGCATCCACTGATACCTGTATGGTCGTTTCTGCCTTTACAAAAGAACAACCTGTCAGTAAACACAAAGTCGCCATGATTAATACAATTGATACAACTTTTTTCATCCTTTTCATTATGATTCCCCTTTCTTTTTCTATTTTATTTCGTTACTTTATTTTCATTTCCCTATTTTTACCTAAATAAAATAGCTATATTTTCCCTCTTTTTCCCAAAAAGTATGACGATACTTACTTATCCCCTATAATTTTCAGTTTATATTTTTCTATTATAATACATTTATTTTATATAGAGTAGTCTTTTTATATTTTTTATTGTTTGATATGAGTATTAAAAGCAGATTTGCCACGTATTGATATATTCGAATTTCTGCACTGCTGCGTTATTTTTGCAATCCTCATTATAGATTATTAAATAATATCAGCGTCAAAAAGCAAAACCGGATTATACCTGCGTTACATAATTTATAAAACAAAAAAGCTTACCTCTTTTTAGAAATAAGCTTCCACTGAGCCACCGGGGACTCGAACCCCGGACAACTTGATTAAAAGTCAAGTGCTCTACCACCTGAGCTAGTGGCCCATATATATCATTTACATTTCTTATGCTTTTATTATAAACATAAGAGAATGCCCAGAACCGGAATCGAACCAGTGACACGAGGATTTTCAGTCCTCTGCTCT
>ERZ859776.313-NODE-313-length-28348-cov-11.244725_pt1 | contig 28348 bp, 21 predicted proteins | sample MGYA00509987_ERZ859776 | MGnify/ENA primary metagenome ERZ859776 (study PRJEB30046, sample SAMN00715146) | human gut metagenome | study: EMG produced TPA metagenomics assembly of the A metagenome-wide association study of gut microbiota in type 2... | reverse complement strand
TAACCCTTAATTTAAATCTTATGGCAACAAAATCAAACTGGTGGGACAAGCTCCTCAAAATCGTAATCGCAGTGGCTTCGGCTGTTTTAGGTGCTTTAGGCGTACAGGCAATGCCTGCCTGATTTATACTTTATACTTAAGTTACGTACCTTATACTTAAAGAAAGTGAGATTTATCAACCTCATCGTCATTCATTGTTCCGCTACCCGTTGCGACCGTAGCTATACCGAACATGAGTTGACCACAGACCACCCCCCCCCCGGGGGCTCCGGCGGCTGCTGCCCGTCCCCGCCGTATACCGGCGGCATCACCTGATTGTACCCGGTCTGATAGGGATATGCCATTGTCTCCGCCTCCTGTCTTTGATGGCTATATCATACCGTCTCAGCCTCTGCGCTGTGCCCGCTTCCGGCGCGTCTGTGCCCGCAATGTGTGCAGCCGCCGCTCGATCCCCTGCATCCGGCGGGACACCGTGCTCCGCGTCATCCCCTGCCCGAATTTGTCCTCCATCTCAAACGCAATGTCCAGCTGCGCCACCTGATCGATCAGGCACCGCCGCGCGATGTAGCTGTCCTCCTCCCCGAGGTTTGCCGCCCGGATCAGTGCCTCGACCTCCTCGCGCCGCATCCCGGCCGTGCAGCTCCCCGCCTGCATCCTGCCCTTTGACATAGTTCCCCCTCCTGTGCATAAAAATGGGAGAGGGCTTTCGCCCTCCCCCGCTGTGCGGTATTTTTTTAATGCCACGGAGCCCTGTACAGGTCCCGCTCTGCATAGCCCTCCGCCCGGTATAGCAGGTCTTTCTGCTCCGCCGTCAGCTGCAGGCTGTTGATGAGTGCAAGGATCTTCGCCTTTTTCGATCCGCTGATCGACTTGCCGTTCGCGTCCTTGTCCGCGCTCAGTTCGGCCTTTTTCTTCCAGTACTGCATCCAGATCTTTGCGCCGATGCCGCCGCTTCTGGCCTCCGTCAGTTTGTCGTAGGTCTCCTCGCTCAGCACGGTACTCAGCGCCTTGTAGAGGCTGGTATCCGTCAGATTCTGATTGAGCAGCACGTCCACCTTGTCGTTGGTCGTTAGCTGCCCGTTCTCGCCGGTCCCCTTTGCGCTGGCCAGCTTGTCGCTGACCTTTTTGGCGTCGGTCGCGCTCAGCCCGGCCTCCGTCAGGTTGGTGTAGCGCTCCGCCTCCTGCGCAAACATCTGGTAATACTTGAGGCCGTTCTGGATCGCCTCCCGCTTTTTGCCCTTGATGTTGTGCTGGTCGAGCCAGTATGCAAACTCGGAGGCCTGCTGGCTGCTGCTGAGTCTCTCGTCCTCGTACAGCGTCCGGTACTCCTCGTACACGTCCATCACGTCGTCCCAGCTCATCCCGGCGTCCATCATGTTGGCGAAAGCCTCGTCTTTCGAGGTCGACTTTGCGCCGGTCTCCTTGTCGGTTACGCCGAACACCTCGGCATAGGTGTATGCCTTAACGCTGTCCCGCACGTCAAGCTCCCGGATCGCGGTGCGCTTCTGCCTGTTTTTGTCGTTCGTGGAGAGATTCTCGTCTCCGTCCGCCTGCATGAGCTTGTTGTAAAACTGCGTTACGCCGTCCCAGCTCACGCCCTCGTCCATCAGGGTCTCGAACATGACGTCCGTTGCGTGCTCATACTCGCCGGTCTCCTTGTTCCTCCGGCCGAACTCCTGCCGGAACAGGTAAGCCTTTTGCTCGTCGGTCAGGCCGGAGTTGTTGATGGCGTCCCGGATATCCCGCTGCGCCTGATCGGACGTCAGGGTGTCGTCTGCGTTGATCTTGATAAACTCATGCAGCAGGTTGTAGGTCTCGATCGGGTCCGCCCCGTCCTTGGATAACGTCTGCCACGTCTGCGTGTCCTTGGTCGACAGGCTGGAAAGCCCGGATGCCCAGTAGGCATTTGCCTGCGGCGTCGCGTTTGGCCCGAAGAGGATGTTCTGCAGCGCCGTCCCAACGTTCCGCTCGACCGGATACTGCAGGCGCTCCTTGTCCCCGAAGCCCTTTGTCCGTCCTCCCTCGACAATCGTTTTGATGCCGGAGTACGTCTTGTTGATTTGCCGCCCGCCGGGGATCGCCTGCGTCACAAGCCCAAGCAGTGCCTCTCCGCTCTCCGGCGAGAGCAGCCCGTGCTCCGTTGCCGCGTCCCACAGATCTTTCCCCTTGCCGAACAGGTCCGGCATCATCAAAGTTCTGTCTCCCACGCCGACCATGCCGGAGAGGTTGGAGAGGAACGGTACCTCATTGCTGATGTTATACAGCGTGTCCTCTGCAGCATTTCCCCAGCCAAAGCCCTCCTGCGGCGTCGGAACGTCGTCGAACAGGTCGACGCCGAACATGGCATTGCTCGCCTTGTTGAACATGTATCGGATCCAGTCGTTGGTAGTCAGTCCCTCGCCGGATGCGATGAAATTCATGCTCATGCCGATGATGTCGAACGGGGCCGGAGTACCTCCGTAAAGCTCCTCCGTCACGCGGTTGACCACGAAGGCCGCAAGCACGGTCTTCAGGATCACGCTGCTGAGCACGCGCGCTGCCTTGGCCTTTCCGCTCTCCGCCGCGATCTGCCGGAACTGCCGCGGGAGATCCTGCGACACATGCTCCCAGCTGTTGAGCGCCTCAATCTGGAACATGTTGACCATCTGCATGACTGGTGTCTTGGAATGGAACATCAGCGGTTTTGCGCCCTTGGTACGGTCGCCCATGATGGAGCGTGCGTAGGCGTCTGCCGACCTCATGGCCTCCTCGTGCGTCTTGCCGTCACGGATCGCGTCGAGGTATGCCGCTCTGGCCGCGATCGTCGACATCGTCGTGTCGACGAATTCGGCCGGCTTGAACATGCCGGACATAAACGAGTCCGCGAAGGTGTTGGAGATATAATCCACGCCCTTTTTGCCCGTAATAAAATCGCTGTCCATCTGGAACTGCCGCAGCTTCCCGGTTGCAAACTCCGCCGTCGCCTGTGCGATGGATCGCTTGCTCCGCTCTCCGAGGATCGTCGGCAGCTGCGCGATCTGGTTGACGGCCGACGAGACGTTGCCCGCGACGTTGGCCCTAGCAAAAGCCTGCGTGAGCTGCGTGCCGAGCTTCAGGATTCCGCGTCCGCCTCTGTGTTCCGCCCCGCGGTCTCCGCCGAACTGCTTCCCTGCCAGCACGTCGCCGTAGTTTTTCAGCCATACGGCAAGATCGGAATACCGCGTATTGTTTTTCTCTGCGGCGAACAGCTCGGCGATATACTGGTCAAGCTGTTTGTTGATCTCCGCCGTTGTCGGCTCTGCGAAATCATCGACTCGCTTCAGCTCCCGCAAAAAGTCCAGCTTCTCGTCTCGCTGCCCGCTGCGGGAAAGCTCGATCGCCTCCGCCAGCGAATTTTTGAAGTCGTTCTTGCCGCCGAGGCGTGTATAATTTTCCAGCGCGCGGATCTTCTGGATGTCGTCCGTGTGGAAAAGCACGTCGGACAGGTACGTCACATAGCTCTCAAACCCGTGCACGATGTCGTACTCTGTCTGCGTCCCCTCGCGGCTCTGGAAGAACGGCGTCCAGCGCTTGTTCGGCCGGAAGTCCTCCGTCCTGCCCGCGATCTCTGCCGGGAGCCTCGTTGCGCTGGCGTTAAAGCCCAGCGCCTCGAACGCCTGGTTGAGCAGGTTGACCTTGTCGGCCGTGCTCAGGTGCGGCGCGTAGTAGTCGATCTTGCCGATCGGCTCGTCTCCGTGCGACACGAGAAAGTCTGCAATGGCGTTGTAGTAATCGTCGAAAAGCTGCCGGTACTGCTTCACGGCCGCCGCGCATTTCTTCTCGTCGATCTCGCCCTTGATGCCGTCCTTCTGCGCCAGAAACTGTGCATACTGCTGCGCCCACTTGCTTTCTGCGGCGTTCAGGTTGAGGTCTGTCGCCACGCGCTGGATCTCCGCCTCTCTTGCCTCCGCGTCCGGGCTGTCCTTCTGCGCGGTCTCCATCTTGGTCAGCTCCGTCACGGCCTTCTGGATTGCCGCCTTGTTCGGTGACTGGTTGATCCGCTGCACGGTCGCCTCGATGTCAAGTGCCATGTGAACGTAGGCGCTTTCTGCCTTGTTCAGGCCCTTGACCTTGTCGCCCTCGCCCTGGAACTCGCGCACCGCGTCGAGCTGCCGGTTCATCCAGCGCAGTCTCTCCGCCTCGTTTCTCGTTACCGGGTCGAAGTAGTACCGGTTGATCTCCTCACCGCGCTTGTCGCCGAACATCTTGAGCATCGAGCGCTGCGGCGTCCGGTAGTTGAGCACGAGCAGGGCCTCCTTGTCAAAGCCGCCCGGATCGCTCATCAGCTCCAGCTCGTCCGGCAGCAGCTCCATGGCCTTGTAGAGCAGCGCGTCGCGGATCGCGTACTTGCGCTGCAGCCGCAGGTCCTCACCGAGCATGCGCTTGTCGATGTACAGGTTGGCGAGGTCCGTCACCGTGTCCCACCTTGCCGTGTCCGGGATGTCGGCGTAGGAGTATCGCCCGGCCGCGATGTCGCGCGCGAAGTTCTTTTCGAGCGCCGTCGCGCCCCACCGGCGCTCCGCCTTGGAGATCAGCTTGTCGGTCTGGTATTCCGCCTCGGCCCTCTGCCGCATCTCCTTGGTCGTCCGGTAGTCCGTCACGCCCATGTCGATCTTGACGCCGATCTTGTCGAGCGCCGGTGTCGCGCGGAAGCGGTCCTTTGCCACGCCCTCGGCCGCCACGGTCGTCGCCCTCGCCGGGGCTTCTCCGTTCCGGTATGCCGCTGCGTCCGCGTCCGCTCTGGCCTTCTTGGCTGCGTTCAGGCGGTTCGCCGCCTCCTGCGGGGTGTACATGCCCTGCTTTGCCGCAAAGTCCGTCTCCACGGCGCGCCAGCCGCCGTTCTTTCGTGGCTCCACGCGCCAGCGCTTCCCAGTCACGGCCTCCAGCAGCTCCACAGCCTGCTTGGGCGACAGATCTGTTGTCTGCGAGTAAAACGGCACATCTTTGCCCCATACAAACCCCTGCGGCATGGCGTTCGTCTGCTGCTGCACCCAGTCCCGGAAATAGCTCTCCTGCGGCGTCTGCTGCACGGTCCCTCTCTGTTCTGCCGCAACTGTACGCCCGACTCCCTGCACCATCTCCCACGCATGCCGGAGGAAACTTTCCGCACGGAAGCTGTCTCCCATCACTCGGTCTGCATACTCGTTTACCCGCTGCTCCTTGAGATTCGGCTTTTGGTCGAGCTTCTCGCCAAAGCGTTCGGCATAGTCCTCTTTAACTACTTGCCGGATGTTTTGCAGCTCCGTTGCAGCCACGCTTCGCGCATCCCCCATGTCCATCTGCGCAGCGATCCACGCAAGCCGTTCCACGCCGACAGAGTCCGTATACTTCTGCAGCACAGCATTCCCGAGATTGTCATACACCTTCTCCCTGGCAAACTGGGCATACAGCGTCCCGGTATCGTCCGCATACCCGAGCACATCCTCCGGCTGCGTCTCCTCCCGGTCGCTTGCCAGTTCCTTCCCGCGGATGCCGTTCTCGCGGATGTCCTGCAGCTCCTCCTGCACGGAGAATTTCTGCAGCGTCCCAATCACGCTTGTAAATTTTTCTCCGGATATCTTGACACCGTCGGCGTCATATGCTATACTTCCAATATAGCCGCCCTTGTGCGAACCGTCTGGGCTACCGCTTTGGTAGCCCAGCGACCGAAGCACCTGGGCGGCTCTTTTTGCGTCTGTGTACAGCACATCGCTGTCCTCCAACGAGAGTCTGCCCCCATCCTTCGTGTATGCACTGTTTACCTTCTGCATCCCCTCAAACCTGTATCCGCCTTCCGTCGGAAGCAGGTCCAGCACGACCTGCACGGCTTTCCCATTCTCTGCCCGGACATCGCCGAACATGACGAGCCGGGTGTTTGCGTTTTCTGTGTCTACCGCTCGGCTCGCCAGCACGATTGCGGGGTTTTCCAGCACCTGCGGGAGCGCCTCAATGGTCTGCAGGCTCATCTCCTTATGGGTTCGCATGATCTTGGATATCTTCCACCCGTTCAGGTAGATGTTCCCGTCCTCTGCCCCCAGATTCTGCAGAATCGGGCCTGTCGTTCCCAATATCAGCCGTTCGTTCCCGTTGCGGCCTCCCCGGTCCCATCTCTCCAGGTCACTCTTGTACTGCTCGTTGATCTCTGCAGAGATGCCTCCTGCCCCACGGTACAGCGTGTTTTCATCCGCGCCCTTCGGCGCGGTTTTTCTTCGCTCCTCCTGCGCCATGCGGTATCGCTCGGACACATTGCGCGCCTCGATCTCTCCCGCCGTGTTGAGGTACATCTCGTAATACGCGGACTGCGGGTTCTCCATCTTCCGCTGGAGGTCAAGCAGCCGCCGGAACCACTCGTTTTTGTAGAGCTCCTCATACAGCTTGTCCTGCTCTGCCTCGTATTTCGCATACCGCTTCCCGGCCTCGCTCTCCGGGTCTGCCGAGAATGTGGCCTCCATCTCGCGGTCAAGCTCGTTGTAGCGGATCACCTTGTTTTGGTCTGCCTTGTCGAGGCTGTTGAGGATCCTGCTGTAAAGCTCCTGCGCGCGGTCGCTTGCCGTGTCGCCGTTCTCATACTCGCGTGCCGCCCAGTATTCCGGGCTGGCTCCACTCTCCCAGCCCTCGATCTGCTGGATCGCGTGCTGGATCTCGTGCAGCATGGTCCCGACTTTCGCGCTGTCTCCCGGCTTGTCCTCGGAGATCGTGATGGTGTTGGTGCTCGGGTCATAGCTTCCGTTCTTGCTTCCTGTGTCGCTCTCCAGCCGGACCTTGACGTCCCGCAGCTCCGGGTACGCCTCATAGAGCGAGTCATGCTGCAGCACGTCCGCAAGTGTTGCGTTCCCGCTTTCTACCCGCTCGCGCAGCCTCGCATACTCTCCGCTCCAGATATCATCCAACTGCTCCATGCGCTGCATTTCGCTTTCGCTGATCGTTCCCTCAAACATCTTCTGCAGCAGGTCCTGATATTCCGCATAGTCGGCATGATTCTTTCGGAACTGTGCATCTCCGCCGCCGCGGTATTCCGCCTCGCTGTTATCGATCTCAAAGCGCCAGCTCTGGCCGTCCATGGTGCGCGTCCATCCGGTCTCCTGCCAGATTTCCTCCCTGCTCGCTCCCTCTTGCTCCATCTGCTCGGCAAGCTGCAGCGTCTGCGAGTTCGCCGTTCTGGCCTTCTGCCCGGCAAGAGAAAACCTTCCCTCCGGGCTTCCCCTCGTCTCCTGCGAGGTCTGCGCCGGTTCGGATGCCCGCTCGCTCTGCTGCACTTCTCCCTGCACGGTCTCCGTGAACTGCGTCGCGCCCGCGCGGAACCGGTTCATGCCGGCGTAGGCGTCTGCGAGGACCTCCTCGTAAACGTCCTCCATGCTCTGGTAGGCCCCGCTGTAGCTCTGCACATACTCGCGCGCCACCTGCTCAAATGCTTCCTCGCCGAACGTCTCCCGGACCTTTTGCAGCGCCTGCTGCACGAGGGCCGGGTCTTTGTTTGCCCGGACGTGAAACAGCTCATGCTGCGCCAACTTCCCGCCGTCGTACTGGATGTCCGTCGCGCTGACGACGGCGCGCTTCGCCGCCGCGTCATACACGCCGTTGATTCGCATCAGCTGATCTCCCCGCTGCATGGCCATCGATCCACGCACAAAGACGACGTCCACGCCGAGCTCCGCCCCGGCCTTCTTTGCCTCCCGCATCCCGTCGTCATACATGCTCTCCGGTACCACGGCCAGCGTCACGGCATCCGATCCGCCCCGCACGAGCTGCGCAAGGCTGGTGTCGCTCTGCAGGCTGGCGTAACGGTTCAGCCGTTCCGCTCTTGCTGCGTCTTCGGGCCGTAGATTCGCTCGACGATTTGCCGGACCATTTTCTCCTGCTCCGGTGTAAGTGTTCCGCCGCTCTCCTTCTGCCGCTGCTGCTCCTGCTGCCATGCCTCCAGCCTGCTCTCCGGTACCCAGACCTGCATCCCGTTGGCTGCCTCCATCAAAAATCTCCGTTCTGCCATTGTCGATTCCTCCGGTTTCTGCCGCATTCACGGCGGCGTTGTTCTCCGCTTCCGCGCGGATGGTGTTGACGCCCTGCGCAGCCTCCTGCACGGTCTCCTGCTGTGTCTCGACCTGCGGCGTCCCCTCTCCGTATCTCGCGTTGAGATACGCCTGCAGGTTCGCCGTCGCGCCCTCGTTGATCATGCTCAGTTCGTTGCGGAGGTTCAGGGCCGTCATTGCGTCCATTGTACCATCCTGCACGGCCTTGTCAAGATAGCTTTCGGCCGTCCGGGCCATTTTCGCGATCTCTGCATCCATGCGGCCGGTCATCGCAAAATTCGCTGCGTTCTCCTCTGCACTGTCCCATGCCTGCCGGATCTGCCGCACATTCTCCTCCAGCGTCTCCGCCGAGAAGGTCTTGGAGTCTACGCCTTCGATGCTCCCTCTCGCATCCGCGATCACGCGTTCGGCATCCGTCCCCCGGTATGCCTTCCCCTCTCCGGTCTTGGCCCAATATGCCTCGGCATCCACGAGATTCCGATACACCGTGTTGTACTCGTTCACGGCCTGCGCCCAGCTTTTTTTTGCCTCGCTGCGCTGCACATGATCCCAGCCGTTGGCAAGCATCAGATCCTCGTCGCCCGCCAAAAACTCGACGGCGTACTTTTCCATCTGGAGGTTCAGCTCGCCGCGGTCGCTCTGCGCCGCCGCGTCGAACATCGTGATGCGCTTGGCGTTGCCCTCGTGGTCGTTTTTTGCCAGCACCTCGGCCGTGTCCGGTCCGATGCTCAGGATCATCGCCAGCGCAAAGCCGGAGATAAACTCATCCCGCAGCTCGTCCCAGCTCAGGTCTGCCTCGCCGGTCAGTGCATAGTCCAGCGCGGCCGAACCGATCGCAGAGGCCACCTCTTCGAGGCCCTCGCCGATGCGATCGAATGCCGCGGATGAAACGATCTTTCGGATCGTCTCGTTGTTGGTCATCTTGTAGACAAGCTCCGTCACCTTTCCGGTGTCCCCGGCGTCGATCAGCGGGTTTCCGCCGAAAAGCATGTTTGTCCCGTATTCCAGCAGACCGCCCGCGGCGAAGCGGATAAACTGCTCGCCTCTCGCATCCCCGTTGCTCTCTGCCTCTCCGTAGGAGTTGATCGCCGCGAAGCTGCTCGTCACGATGTTGCTGCCCTGCTTGGCCATCTGCGCAAACTTCTCAGCCTTTGTAGCCGCGTTCGTCACAAGCGGTGATACCTGTCGGCTGCCCCCCGCAAAATTAGCCATCGTCCCCGTCGCCGCTCCGGCAATTGTGGAGGCGGCCGCCATTTCCAGCGCGGCCGTTGTCAGGCCGGAGATCTGCTCTGCCGCCCATCGCTCAAATTTGCCGCCGTTCTGCAGCAAGTCGGACGTCTCGCGTCCGCGCACCCAGTCCTGATATTTGGCCTCCTGCCATTCCGGATTCTGGTAGTTGATGTTTTTCTCGCCGCCCTCGGCGAAGTAATCGCCCAGATCGTTTTCAAACGCGCCGAATCCATTGAGCAGGCTGCCCAGTGCCTTCCCGGCGTAGCCCCCTCCGTGGACGAGCAGCTGCTCCAGTCCGGCCGGGTACTTCTGGAAAAGGTTGTCGCGCGCCCGCTCCGAGCCGCTCGCCACCTGGTCGAGGAAGGAACCCGCCGACATCTCGGGGTAACTGTTGAGCGCATCCTCCGCAGCCTGTTCGTTTGCGCGCAGGCCGTTGGCCTCGCGCTGCTGTCGATACGTCTCCAGCTGGCCGACCACGTCGCTCGTCCCGTATCCGCTGACGGCCCGTGTCGCCGGAGCGTTTTTGGCGTAGCGGTCGAGGGCCTGCATGTACCGGTCGTACTGCTCCTGCGTCATGGCCACGTTGGCCAGATATCCAAAGATCGCGGCGTCCGTCGCCGCCCCCTGCGACTGGCTTGTCACGTCCGCCTGCGGGTCTACATGCTTGCCCGCTGCGTCAAGCAGCATGTCGACGCTCTTGTACTGGATGTTCTCGCGCGTCGTGCTCTGGTTGTAGCGCAGCTCATAGCCAAAGGTGTTCCGATCCTCCGGGATGCCTCCCGCTGCGGCAAGCATGGCATCCTGCTGCGCCTTTCCCGCTGCAGTGTAGTTTTCGTCACCCATCACCGGCCCGCGCAGCGCATCCGTCCACTTCTGCTCGCGCTGGCCGAAGCTCCGGCCCTTGACCCCGCTGCGATATGCGTCGTAGGCGTCATATACCTCGCTCACGAGCTTGTTGTACTCGTCGGCGCTCATGCTCTGGCTGTATGCCAGATAATACAGGCGGCTGGCCACGTCGTCCCACTTTTCCTTCGCGGCCGCAGCGTCCGTTCCGCTTTCCCCGGCAGTCCGCAGCTCCTGCAGCTCCTGCCGGATGGTCTGGCCATGCTGCTCCGCCGTCTGGTTCTGGTTCAGGCTGTCCGTGAACAGCTTTTCAAGCGATTCCCCGCGGCTCCTCGTCAGCCTCTGGCGGTACGGCCCTGTCTTGTCCATCTGCAAAGCGTTCTCCGCCTGCTGCTGCAGCTGGCTCCCGCCCCGCACCGGCACGCGTGCCTGATACCCCTGACGGATCCCGGCGTCCACGCCCAGCCCCTGCCATTCGTTCGCCTTTCGCAGCTCGCCCCACATGCCGGTCGCAGCCTTGTACAGCGACCCCACATTTCGCACAGCGTACTTCCCCTGCTCCGCGATCTGCTGCACTTTGGACTCTTTGCGCGCCGCGAGCCATTCGGCCATTGCGTCGCGCCCCTCCTCCTGCCGCACCGGCGTAGAGGACTTTTCCGTTTTCCCCGTCTTTACCCCGGTCAGCGCCGTCGTCGTTTTCTTGGCCTGCTCCAGAATCTGGTCTACCTTGATCTGCGCCTGACGCACGGCCCCGTGTCCCGGGGTCGCGCGCTGTGCAGCTTTCTCTGCATTCCGTTTCGCCAGCCATTCGGCCATTGCGTCCCTCGGCATAGGCTCCTCCTTAGTTCACGCCCCAAAGCGAGGCGAGATAGTTTTTCTCCGCCAGCGTCAGATGCCCGGCGTTATAGTCCTGCGTGATCTTGTTAAAGATCGATTCCATCGCCGCGTACTGATCCTCTGCGCTGCGCGGATATCTCGACGAGCTTACGATGTCCCGGTAATACTGCTGCCCCAGCGCGCTGAGCTGGCTGCTGTCTGCAATCGTCGGCGTATTCCCGTCTGTGCCTCCCGTTGTCCCGCCCCCGCTTCCCGATCCGCTCCCGCCCCCGCTGCCGGAACTGTACGAGCCGCCGCCGGATCTTCCGCCGGAGCCGCCGCTGTACCCGCCGCTCTGCGCCTGCACGCCCGCGAGGATGCGCTTCGCGTCCTCGCCGCTGATCCCGGCCTGTGCCAGCATATCCGCGCTCGGCATCTGGCCCAGCTGCAGCATCGTCATGGCGAGGTTATAGGCGTTCTGGCGCTGCTGCTCGTTCTGGCTGTATTTGTCCAGCTCCTGCTGGTATCTCCACTGCTCGCGCTGCCAGTCGGCTTCCTGCTGCGCCTGCATCTTCTGCCAGTTCTGATAGCTCTGGTCCGTCGTCGGCGTGCCCACGCCAACGCCAAGCACGCTTGACACCTGATCGTCCGCATATCCGAGCTGCTGCCAGCGGTTGAGCGCCTCGTTGATGCGCAGGCTGTATTCGCTCTGCGCGGCGCTGCCCGCGTTCATGATGGCCGAGAGGTAGTTGTACTGATCCTGCCGGGCCGTCTGCTTTTCGTTGTACCAGCGGTTGTATGCCTGCTGCTCCAGCTCCGGGACCTTGTCGGCCAGCTGCGCCTTGTAGTTGTCAGCCGCCTGACTGGCCGCCGCAATGGCCTGCGTGGAGGCAAGGCCGCCCGTCTGCTTGGCGTAGGCTCCCAGCGTGTCGCGCATCGTCCGGTCGCCCTCGCGCAGGTAGGTCTTGCGGTACTCCTGCATGGCCGTGTCGTTTTCGGGGTCCCACTTATAGGCCCCGCCGCTGTTCTCCTGCAGGCGCTTGATCGCGGCGTCCAGCTCCTCCTGATAGGGGTTCTTCCAGCCGGTGTTTGCTCCGGCCCCCTGCAGGTAATTTGCGTACTGGTTGGTCTTCGCCCACTGGTTCAGGCCCTCGCCCGCGATCTTTTCGTTTCGCATCTGCTCATAGATCGCGGCCTGTGCGTAGTTGCCCTTCGCGGCCGCGTCGTCCATCAGCTTTTTGTAGTCCGTGTCCTTGTTGTATCCGTACTGCATGGCCCCTCCTTACTGCATGCCCTGCTGCATACCCATCTGCTGCTGCATGGCCTGCTGCGACTGCATGGCCATCGCCTGTGCCTGCTGCTGCGCAGCCTGCTCCTCCAGCAGCTTCTTGATCGTCCCCGCGCCGGGGTAATTCTGCATCTCCATCTGCGACCAGTAGCGGATCAGCGTCTGCGGCTCGCTCGGGTTGCCGTAAGCGCCGCTCTGCAGGTGCTGCGTGATCTCCTGCCACATGGCCTCTCGGTTCGCGGCAAGCCCGGATGCGTTGTCGCACGAAAAACGGAACTGATCGTTCCAGTACAGCTCCCCCGCCTCGTCGCACTCCAGAAACGCCCACGAGTTCCATTCCGTGTCCATCTCATTTTTTCCGTGCATCTTGCGCCGCTCCTCGCAGTAGGCGAGCTTGTTGCGGAAAAGCCGCTCGAAGATCTCGGCCCACGCGGCCTTCTTCATGATTTTCTTGCTTTCGATTCGGCCGGCTGCCTGCGCGGCCGAAAACTCCTTGGCCTTGCCGGACGTCGCCGTCGTGTCCGTGCGGCCCTGGAACGAGTCCGTGATGCCGAGGATCCGGCGGCTCTCCTCGTAGACGTGATTGAGGTACGCATACGGCCACTCGAGATCGCCGGTAAAATCAAACTGCTTTACCTGCGCCAGATCGGACTGCGGCATGTACCACAGCTCCTGATCCTGCCCGTCCATGCGCAGGCCGGGATTGTCCGGCATCGCGATCTTCGTGCCCCACTTGCTGATGCGCGTGATCATCTTCCGGCTCAGGTGATTCACCGTGTTCTGCTGGTCGCGGATCTTGTCGCAGTCGCTCTCGCCCAGGAACGTTCCCCATGCGGTCACATTCCGCTGCAGCACGACAGGGTAGATGTTCGGGCGATAGTACGGCACCCAGTATTCCGTGTCTGCCTGCGTCTGCGTGTTGTACGGAGGCGGCGTCTCAGGCCCCAGAATCGTCTCTGCGCCGTTTTCTGCATCCGGTATCAAACTACCCGCTGCATTTACGGCTGTCTCGTCCGGCGTAAACTCCGGCTCTGCCGCAGCCGGTTCCGGTGCAGCCATTCCCTGCAGGCGGTTCAGAACGTCCTCGCGGACGCCCTTTTCCCGCAGGTCGGCGATGGTCATCCAGCGTCCTTCCTCGTCCGTCTCCTCCCAGCTGCGCGCGCCGCAGTAGGCGCAGGCGTCCTTTCTCCGCCGCTCCGGCGGCAGCCCCTGCGGATACTCACCGTTTACGGTCGGGCCGACCATCTTCCAGTTTGCCGAGTCCGCCTCTGTCTGTCCGCACTTTTTGCAGCGGCGCAGGCGGCGGCTCTGGCAGTCCTCCAGCTCCTCGCAGACCGTATCGCCCACCCAGACGATGCGTCCGACGCCGCCGTGCTCATTGCGGTAGTAGGCTGTCTCCAGCGTGACGAGGTCCTCGGCCGTGCTGGCCTCCTCGCCGCGCAGGCTGGCGTCCTCCTCCGTCTCGTCCGAGACGTCCACGCCGTACCGGCGTTTGACGTAGCCCTTGGTCTGCGGCATGCGGAGAAACATGTAGTCCATGTCCTCCGGCTCCTCTACGCCGTCCTGCGGGATGTAGCGCTTGGGGTGCAGCACCGTGATGCTGTTCTCGCCGACGGTCGTGTGCGTCCGCTGTGCGCTGTCCCACTCCACGAGATACAGCACGCCGCCCTGCACCTTGCAGGTGCGCTCTGCGCGGTCGTTGATGCGCTCCGCCGGAAGCCGGTCGAGCTCGTCCAGGAGCATGGCCTCGATCATCTTGCCGAGCAGGTTGTCCTGCTGTCGGCTCGGCGTTACCTTCCCGGTCGGCATACTGTTGTCGATCTCCGATTCGATGTTTTCGCTTGTGATGTTCCAAACGTGCGGCGTTTCCGTCGGCTCGTCGATCCCGTTTTCTACCAGCGGCCGCAGCGCGTGGCCGCCCTTGTACTGCATCTCGCGCGCGTCCATCTTGTCAAGCTCCCCGGCGTAGGCCTGCAGGTTGCGGTCCAGCTTGTCCTGCCACTTGTGCAGGACCTTTTTTGCGTTGTCCATGTGTCCTCCTTAATGCAGCGCGCTTCCGGCGTAGTATTCAATGGCGAGGCTGTGCAGCGCCCACTCTCCCGTCGCCTCGATGCGGACCCGGAAATGGTCGCACCGGTGCGGCACGACCGGCAGGTAATAGCTCCGCTTGCCCGCTGCGGTCAGCGTTGCGACGCTTTTCCACGTCCCGCTGCTGTCGTACTGGATCTTGACGGTCACGCTCGTGCCCATCAGACTCAGCCGCAGCAGCAGCTTGCTCACGGCTTTCCGGTTTGGCGACTCCATCGTAAAGTCCGCAAACTCAACAAAGCTCTCCACGGCCGCCTTGTTTTCTGCCCACGGGCCTCCCGGCCCCTTGAGCGTCGTCAGCTCCTTGCCGGTCGTCATTGCGATGATGGACGGCAGCAGCGTCTCCGCGCCCTCCGTCAGCGCCATGCTGTCGATGTTAGGGCTGTCCTCCACGGTCCAGATGCCGCGCAGCCCATCGTAATGATAGATCCTCGGCCCGTCCTGATTGGGCGTGAGCTGGATGTAATAGTCCGTTCCGTCGCTCTGCGCGAGGCCGCCGCTGTACTCACTCGGCCCAAAGACCTGCTGCAGGTCCTGCGGGTAATCTCCGTCGTAGGCCATCATGCCCTGCGGCGAATAGTAAAACAGCAGTCCGCCCGCTGCGCCGAGGCTGTGCTGCATGCCGTGTGCCACGCCCGGTGCGAGGATCTCGCTCGTCTGGAATGTCGTGGCGTCCTCCCCGTAGATCCGCAGGATGTATCCCTCTCGGAAAAACGTGGGGTAATGCCAGCCGATCCCACCCGTGATCTCGCCGCGGGTCTGCAGCTCCACGTACCAGCTGTCCGTGCTCAGCCCGTCAAAAACGTAAAAGTTCGTCGGATCGCCGAGCGCGCTGGCAAAGATCTCCTTCTTGTCCGCGCCCCAGAGGCGGTTCTCGAACTCAAAGCACACGTCCATGTCCGGCACGCTGCGCCGCAGCGTGATCGTCCCCGTCTCGCTGTACGAGGTCTGCTTCTCGCCGCTGGCGCTTAGCGGGATCTTAAAGCAATAATCGGAAAAGGCAATGCTCTTTGAACCGATCTCGCGGATGATCGCGATCTTGTTGTTGTCCGGCTCCGTGGTCAGGCCGTCGATCTCCACGGCGTCTCCGGCCTGAAATCCTGCCTTTGCAAGATCGGCCGATGCCGGGAGATTGATCGTCAGCGTATTGGCCGTGGCGGCGGCTCCGTAGATCGTCCCGTCCGAGATCGTGATCTTGGTCGCCGTCAGCTCCGCCTCCATGCTCACGACCCACGCGCCCATGCTGTCCCACTCATCCCCGGTCCAGACAAAGAGCGACCATTCCGGGGCCTGCGGATCGTTATTGGTGTTGATGACGTATGCCGTTCCCTTTTCGGCGCTCGTCGGCAGGGCTGCCGGATTGGCCGCCGTCCCTACGACGGTGTATTTTGCCTGCACCAGCTTTTTCGCGGGCATCAGCACGATGCGGTCCCCGAAGCGTATGAATTTCGTCTCTCCCGCCCCGATGTATGCGACACTGAGGATGAGCAGCGCCCGCTTGTACCACAGCCAGCCGTCCGCATTGACGTACCACATGGCGTGGTTGTCAAAAAACATTTCCGTTGCGTCGACCAGCTCCCCGCCGTTCCGCCGCTTATCTCGAGAGCGCAGCAGGGGATAGTCCCGCGCGCTCATATTTTCCATGTCATAGATCTCGCCGTCCCCGGCGTTCGGGTGGTGCCGCAGACCGCCGAACTGCACCTGCTGCGACCGCGTGATCCCGGAGCTATAGGCCATGCCCGGCAGTCTACCCATTCTGTCTCCCCCGTTCCAGCCGCTTTTTCGCGGCCTGCATCTTTCGCTCCGCCATGGCTGCCCGGTCGCCGGTGATCGCGTCCATTTCGTTTTCGACCTGCCAAAATAGATGTTCGAGGCCCGCCATCAGTTTGCGGTGCCAGCGGTTGAGCGCGGCCGTGTCAGCCGCGGCGTTGCCGGTCAGCTCCGGCGGCTCTCCCGCCAGCTGTCGGATATTTTGCAGCATATTTCCCTCCTATCTCAGAATGGGTTGCCCCATTTGCCGATCAGATAGGCCCGCTCCGTGGCGTCGGCCGATCTGTAGTCCTCCCATTGATCCTTGTCCCATTTGACGCGCTTGTGCCTCGTCTCTACGGTCGCCCGCTGCTGCTGGCGCACATAGTAGGTGATCGCCAGCGCCATCACACAGTCGTCGTGCGCGCCCTCGACCGCCTCCGGCCGTCCCTTGCTGTTGCGGGCAAAGGTCAGCATCTCGTTGAGGCAATCCTCATCGTCGATCAGCTCCGGATGCTCACGCATGATCCCCTGCAGCTCCGCGATGATGACCGGCCGCGTCAGACGGTCCGTCTTAAAGCCGAGCGCCTCGCGCACCACATGCGTCAGGCTATCCTCGACCTGCCGCACGAACTGCCGCGGATACCGCAGCCGCGAAAGCTCCTTGATCGGATGCGTCGAAAAGTTGGCCTCGATGCCGACGAGGGCCTGATTGTACCACATGCCGAGGCACCATACCTCACGGGCAAACAGATCCTCGTCGGTCCTCGTGCGGTACTTTGCCACGAGCCGCCCCGTGCTGTTATCGATGACGCAGGCGACAAACCAGTCCGAGCCTTCTCCCGCCGTGTCCGCGCCGATGACGTAAGGGTGTCCCGCCTTTGGCTCCTCCCAGACGAGCGTCTCGCCGTCTTCCGCGTCCGTAAACGCTGCGTCCGTGATCGCAGTCTCGTCGTAGCGGTATGCAAATCTCCCGCGCCGGATCGGCTTTTTGCAGTGCAGCAGCCGATCCATCAGGATGGCGCGCCAGAAAATCGTCTGGCTCAGCACGCCCCACTGCCCGAGGCAGTAGACCTGATAATAATACGGGTCCGTCTCTCGGAACGCCTCCAGCGTCAGGCGGTCCTCCTCCGGCAGAAAGCGGTTATCCTTGTACGTCGTCCGGCTCGTCACGACGCGCGCGTCCTCGCGGTCGAAAAACCGCTTTTTGAGCCAATGCGTGATGGAGATCGGGTTAAACGAGATGATGATCTGCTTGTAATACTTTCTCTCGCCGCGGAGGCGGATGTCCAGCTGATTAAAGTCTCCCTCCAGCAGCTCGCTCGCCTCCTCGATCCAGATGCCCGAGATATCGTGGATGGACTTGAGCTTTTCCACGTCGTCCAGTCCGGCAAACAAAATTTCGCTGCCGTTGGTAAACGTGATGTACATGTCGCCGCTCTTGCCGCGCGGGATCATTCTGATCGCCGGGCCGTAGTACTGCATGGCCTGCGCCTTGAGCTGGTCAAAGCAGCTCTCGCGCAGCGTCTTGGCGACCTTGCGCACCACGAGCATCCTGTGCCCCGGCTCCGTCGCGCAGCGCTCCAGCACCTTGCGGCCTGCAAAAATCGACTTGCCGCTGCCGCCGCCGCCCATCAGGATCAGGTGCCGGTGATGATCGAAAAACAGGGGCAGGAAAACGGCGTTGTTGGTCTCGCACAGCTGCTTGTACCACAGCGCAGCCTGCAGCGCCTTGTCGTCCATTTCCCTGCCCCCTTTTTACTTACTCATGCTCCCTCAGGTGAGCGAGCTTCCAAAGCTCACGCCCGCGGCCGCGAAGGCGCGGTAATCGTAGAAGCCGCCCGTGAATCGGGCGTTGCCCTTCCATACGTTCGCGTCGTTCTCGGCAATCTCGCTGCGCACGGTCAGCGGCTTGCGGTCGACATCCACGGCGCCGTAGTAGCGCTTGTTGTACGACAGATCGGCGAGGATCCACGGGTAGCCGCTCGTCCCCATGTAGGCGTTGAGGTACGGCGCGATGATCACGTTCCAGTTGCCGAACTGGTAATTGAACTTGTTGCTCGCGGCCGTGCCGGTGTCGTGGAACGCACCCAGCACGCCGAAAACGTCGGCCTTGGCCTTGGCGTCGTTCGGAATGATGATGGTGTCCGGCTCAAGGCCCGCGGGCTCGCCGCTGTCGGTCTTGAGATTTTGCATTGCCGTCGCCACGAGGCCGAGGTTAGTCTCAGAGAACGCGTTGGAGAATGCGTTGCTCTGCGTCTTGCCGGTGCGCTTGATCTTATGCGACTGCGAAAACAGCTTCACGTCGTCCTTGGTCTTCGTCGAGAAGGTCTCGACGCCGAGCTGCATCGTGTCGTTGTTCTGCAGCGCCGTACCGAGCAGACCCCAGAAGAACTTGGATCGTGCTCGCCAGTAGTCGTCCAGGAACTGGATCGGCTGGCCCTTGAGCACGCTGTCGAGCTTGTCCTCCATCATCTCCATGGAGATCGAGAAACTGCCCTTCCACGTCACCGGCCGGAAGGTCTTAAAATAGCCCTCCTCGATGCCGCCCTGCGGATACGCGCCGTTCTCGCCGACCGGCTCAAAGCTGTTGCTGCCGGTCAATCCGCCGAGCGTGGTGCTCGCCGTCGTGATCGGCATGTTGACAAAGAGATCCTGCAGTGCGTTGCCCTCCTTCTGCATCCACGCCTCATACTCTCTCTCCAAGAGCATGCGCAGCGGAGACTGCAGCTCGCCAAAGAGCGAGTTGGTCACGTTGCTGGATTCCGAAACGATAATTCCTGCCAAATATTTCCCCTCCTGTCTGTTAGCCCGTGCTCGTCACCGTGCCCGGGCGAATAAATCTGCCGCGGACCGTGTCGCCGATCGCCGTGCCCTTGTAGCTCACGACCTCAAAGACGCCGTTTGTCGTGGTCGCCGTGGCCTTGGAGCCGGTCGTGTCGATCGTCACCATCTGGCCGACGGCCGCGCCGGTGTTGGCCACACTCCACTCCGTCTCAAAGATCGTCTCCTCGTGCACGCGGATGCAGGGGATCACGTCCCCGGCAGCCACCGTGCCGCCGTACATGCTGATATAGTCCGGCCGCGTTTCGCCGGTGCACTTTGCAAGCTTGCCGCTCGTGAGCGTCAGCGCCATGCCGACGGTGCATGCCCCGATGGCGGATGCCTCGAGGTATTCCCACGGCTCAGGCTGACCGTCGCGGTAGCTCTGCGGTAAAAATGCCATTTGTCCTCCTTCCGGCCGTTATCCGGCCTTGTGTGTCTTGTTGTAATGTGCGGAAATCTCCGCATCCGTCGCATTGGGGTTGAGTGCCTTGTAAAAGGCCTTGACCCCTGCCGGGACGGGTGCCGGGGTGTCTCCGGTCGTCTGCCGTGTCCGCTGCTGATGCTGCAGCCCGGCCGCAGCGTTTCGCGCTGCCTGTTCTCCTGCTGCGCGCTGGCCGCGCTGCAGGGCATCAAAGTTGGCCAGCCGGTATGCGTCGACGTAGTTATTGCCTCGGCGTACCGCATCGGCAAATTTGGAGCCGGTCTCCATCGCCATGATGTCGTCCAGCGACTTGATGGCGGGATTCATCCGGCGGATCTCCGCCAGCTCCGTCTCGCGGCGCTGCGAAAACTCCTGCGCTCCGGCTCTCTGCTCGGCTGCCTCGGCGCGCTGCTGCGCCTCCTTGGCTCCGCTGAGGATCTGCTGGATCTCCGGCGACTGCATCAGGGCCTGCTGCAGCCCCTCCGGTGTCAGCCGTCCTGCCTTGAGGTCGTTTGCCAGCTTGGCGTTGGCCGTGGCGGCCTGGAATGCTCTCCAGTCCTCCATGTTTTCCACGGTCTTGCCCGTAAACGGGTCCTTGATCCCGGCCTTGCCAAAGACCTCTTTCTCCCACTTGGCCCGCTCGGATGCCAGTGCGGCATCGATCGCCTCCCGCTGCTCCCGCTCTCTGCGGGCCGCAGCCTGCTGGCGGCGGGTCTCCTTGTCCTGCGGCTGCTGCGCCTCCTCCTGCGGAGCGTCCTCCGCGTCCGGCTGCGTCTCTGCCGCGTGATCTTCCGCTTCTTCGGTTTCCGCAGGGGCGGCGACCTCCTGCCCGTTTTCGCCTGCCGGAGTCTCGTCAGCGTCAGGGGCGGCGGCTCCCTGCTCGTTTGCGCCTTCTTCGGGCTGCGGCAGCCCAAACTTCTGATACCAGTCCATGTTGTCCCTTTCTGCCCCTCAGGGCGTCACTTGTTGCTGCCCGCGTTGCCGCTGAGCTTCTTGCCTGCCGTCATGCGCAGGTCCGTGCCGGTGTGGATCCGGCTCTGATCCGCCGTCGGCTTTTTGCCAAAAGGCGCCTTGACGTACTGCTGTCCGCCGTGGCCGATCTTGCCCGCGTAGCCGTCTCTGCTGTCTGCCATGCTGTCCCCTCCTCTCACCGGTTTTGGCCATTTTACCTTAAAAGCCGTGTTAGTTACCGTCAACTTGTCATGCCGCGTAAATATGCAAAAAGAGCGCCCCGCGGTTCTCCGCAGGGCGCTCTCTTTCCGGCCTTATTCGTTTTTTTCTTCCGGCAGGCCCGCCACGCTGGTCAGCAGGCTGAGCACTCCCGCCAACGCGGAAGCGCTGGCCACAACGGCCCAGTTGACCTCGCCGAGCACGGCGCTCGTGCCGATCGTCGCCACGGCCGTCTGCGCCACCGTCTTTACGGCGCGGATCGCGGCGGCCTTGAGCCACTTTTTCCAGTTCCTCATGGTTTTCCCCTCCTCATTTGATGCCCATCCTTGTCAGCAGCCACGCGACGACCGCGCCGACTGCCACGAGGATGATCTTTTCCACGACCTTCTCCCAGCGCTTTCCGGGCGCTGCCTGCAGTGCCTCGATGCTCTTGCGCACCGCCTTGATGTCCTCGCCGCTCTTGGCCACGTCCCTCCGGATCGTCTGCTGCTCCTGCGCCATCACGGCCACGCTCGTGGCCAGCTGGTTTAATGCCCTCTGGTCCCGCTCGAGGCCCTCGATGCGGCGCTCATTGCTCCGGCTGCGGTCCTCCGTCTCCTTGAGCTTGACTGCGATCTCCTCCTGCGTCACCGCCTCACCGCCTCTCCAGATACTCGAGCTTGGCGTACCCCGTCACGCCCGCTGCGGACACGACGTACAGCCACTCGCCCGTGTGGTATCCGTAGCAGCTGCACCTGCTGCCGTCCGGCATCACGCGGATGCTGGCATACTGCGTGCCCGGTCCCTTGCGCAGGTTGAGCCCGCCGTTTGCCCGGACGGCGTAGCCGCGCCGGTATCCGGCTGTGTACTGCTTCGGCGGCTGCACTTTGTTGTCTGGCACGACCGTCGTTCCGCCGGAATACACTGCCTTTCCGCCGGGACCGTATACGCTGTAGCCCGTCGGGCAGGCCGCAATGGCGTTGCTGAGATCGCTGTACGCCCCGATCTGGCTGGCTGCGTCGCCCCAGCTCTTGCGGATGCGGTAAATTTCCTTTGCGCTCGGCTCCGGCGCGGGCTGCGGCTTGCCCGCCAGCAGCTCCGCCACGCGCCGCCGCAGCATCCCCATCGTGTAGCCGTGCCGTGGCCACCAGTTGTCCGGGTCGTTGTGATCGGATCCGTAGCCCCGCTGCCCGGCCTCGTTGTGGCTTACGATCTCCGTGATCGTGGGATAGGCCCGCATCAGGTGGGCGCACAGCTCGGCCGCAAGCTCAAACGTGTCACGGCAGTAGGCCGCGTCGCGGTGATCGTCCTCGCAGATCTCGAACTGGATCGAGCAGTCGTTATAGCTGCCCTTGCGTCCGGAGCCGACGCCCCAGCACCGCATCTGCCACGGCAGCGTCTGACATACTGCGAGGCTGCCGTCGGCCAGCCTGCCGAGAAAGGCGTGCACGCAGACGTACAGGCCTTCCCGGTTCCAGTCGTTCCCGTACCGGTTTTCGCCGAGGACGGCTTTCGTTTCGGCCGCCGTCAGCTTGCGCTCCTGCGGCTGATACTGCATCAGCCCGGCCGTCTGCCCCGGCGCGGGCTGCACGTACCGGCTGATGCTCGTGTTGTTTGCCGCCGTGCTGTGCACCACGATCTTGGTCGGCGTCATCATCCTCCCGCGCTGGTAGCACTCGTTGGCCACCAGCAGGCACTGATACTGCTGCATCTTGTCCTCCTCTCGCGCTTACAGCGCCTCAAAAAATTCCTCGTCCGTCAGGCTCTCCGCCTGCCCGGACCGGATCGCGATATACCGCCGTATCCCGTCGGTGTACCGCATCCCCTCCTCGATGTGCATGCCAGGTACAAAGTAGATCATGATCGCTCCTCCTTACTCGATCGCCTCGTTGACAGTTACCACTATCTCCCCGCGTCCGTCGACGATGGATGTGAGGCTTTTGCCGCCCTGTGATGCCTTTGTTTGGGTCTGGTCAGGGTAATTTGTAGGGCATCCTACAAAAATCGAACGATACTTGCGCACAGAGTCAGTTGCCCACCTCTGGCATCTCGGCATCATAGGTCACATACGCATTCGCGCCATCTGCCACAGGAGCTGTGCAGCACCAGCACCGGCACCAGCAGCTGGATGCCGTAAGCGCACAGCGCCCCCAGTGCAGCCGCCAGCGCGGCCTTGATCGTGTTTTCTTTCATGTCATTCCAGCATCAGATTTTTGAATGCCGTGACGGTTGCCGCCGCAATACCGCAACCCGGCTGTGCTGCGGTTGTTGCGTTCGTCGCGAAGGAATAAAACTTGTCCGTAATGGTCGAGCCGGGATACTGCTTGATCGCGGCCACCATCCCCGAATAATCGTACACGTCCACGGCCTTTACGGTGTTGCGCAGCCTGCCCAGACCGATAACGCTGAAGCTCGACAATTCGTATTCCTTTGCCAGGTCGGACTCGGACACGCCCAAGAGTCCCAGAAGCAGGAAAGCCAGCGTTCCCGTGCGGTCGCAGCCGCCCTGGCAATGCATATAGATGTTTCGCTCCACCTGGGGCAAACCGCTCTGGTTCAGGGTCCCGCCCAGACAAGCGACGATCCACTCCAATGCCTCTTTGAACTGCGCTCTGGCCGATGCCGTTACGACCGCATCGGCATAGTTGCCATACCCGATTTTCTTATAGGCGCAATTCGCGGCAATCGATGTTTCCGCGTCGATGGCACCAAGGTTCAGCTCCGCCTGAATCTTGAGGTCCGCCAGCGCAAGCCGCCCCTTTCCGGTGACGATCAGGTCGAGAGAGGAGGAATCGCTCAGGGCCGCGCCGCGGATGATCCTCCCGTACTTGATCTTTTTCCCGTTGAGTCCCATCCAGCCGCCCAGGTCCCGCACATTCTGGGTGCCGTCGATATAGAGCATCCGCCAGGGGACACTTGCCGTGGAGAAGTTGCCGCTCTTTGCCTCCACCAGGCTTCCGTCCGCCATTACATGGGTCACCTTGTAGTAATAAGTGGTTCCGGGTATCAGGTTGTAAAGGGGGAACTTATTCAGCCCCGTCACATCGTAGGTCCGCAGGGTGTAATAATTCGCCGTGCCGATGGGCTTGGTGTCAAAGGCAACGGTCGTCCGCATGGCATTCTCGTTATAAGGCCATTTGACGGTATACGGGACGGGGATATCCGCCCGGCACGGATAGGTAATTTTGGTGAGGTGTGTGGTCGTATAGTCGTTGTCCGGATAGTCGGCGCTGTCATAAAAGGCCTTCACCATGGAGGGCAGCAGTGCCACCGTTGCAGCGTCCGCCCCCTCGTTGTTCAGCGCCGCCACCTTCTCCGTCAGCTCAGTGGTATCACTGCTTCCGTAGGATACGCCGGTGTCCACCCATCCTTGCGTCGTGGTGGTTCCGATGTAGGTTACATATGTCCGGATGGTGGCCAGGGTCGCCTTGCCGGAAAACCGGACATATTTCAGGACGCCGTCGTTGTTATCGTTGTTGGTCTTGGGTTCCTTGCGGAAGGTGATGCTTCCGGCATTGTTCGCGCTGGCGGAAACATCCGAATCTGAAACGTTCAGCAGGGAGTCAACCAAGTTGGAAACAGTATTATAACAGGCGATTTTCGCCTTGGCCGCCGTGTAAGACGCCATTTTGGTATAGTTGTCCGATGTTGTGGGGAGGAACGTTCCGCCGTCCAGGTGCAGGGTAAATGGAACCGGGTATTTCAGCAGATCGATGTACGGCGTGACCACATAGCCCTTGTAAGCGGCATCGGTGACGGCACTGCCGTCACTGCCCAGGCGGGTGTTGTCCTTCTGGTCGTCTCCCGCCCCGTAGGAGATCTGTTCTGTGATGGTGCCGGTGGTCTGGGTCGTTTTGTAAGTGTAGATGTGGCCGTCTGAGGACAGCACATACTGCTTCCCCGTGTCGATCATCTCGGCCACCGAGTCCACGATATCGATGCTGATGCCGCCGGTGTCGCCCTTCTGCGCCAAGAGCTGCCACTCTCCATCAACGCTGGGGATAGCCCCTGTGGCAGGGGTATCGGAGGCAAATACATAGTTGCTGCCCTCGTAGGACACGGCATCCAGCCGGTTATACGCCGTTTGTGCAGAGTACTCTCCGCGCCAGTTGATGGCTGCGCTACCTGCCCCAACCTGCTGCCACACGCCGACGTAATCCGTCGCAGACATCCCGTATATGACAAAGCCAGCGCCGATAGTCGTTGCCTGATTGAGCTGGATGACGGAGCCGCTGCTCACGGCGATCAGGTTGTTTGCCGTGAGGCTTCCGCCCTCGATGGTGACGGTACCGGAGTATAGCTCTGCGCCGTCTCCTTTGGAGATGCACATCCAAACTGTGCCGTCCTGCGGCAGCTCGGCCGCTGGGATGCCGATATAGCCGGCTACGGCGCTCATCTTCCGCAGCCCACCGCCGGAGCTTCCGCCGGAGCCGCCCTCGGGGATCGTGATCGTCAGCGCTTCTGAGCCGTCATACGTCCCGGTTACCGCGCCTGCAAACGTCAGCGCAGCCGGGTTTTTCAGGGCCGTCGGCAGTCTATTTCCCCACGCTGCATTTCCATCCGCTCCGACCTGCAGCAGCTTCCCGACGTCTTCTGCCGCGCTATCTGGCAGCAGCTTGAGCAGCGCCGTTTGCGCTGCCATATACGCCGCCACCCACGCCGTGTCCGGGATGTACCCGCTCAGGGGCGTATTTTCGTTGTATTCCATGATGAGCTTTTCGATCTCCCACGCCTCGTCTCCGGCGTAGACTGGGATAGACCCGGCTGCTGCATCCTGCATCGCCGCGTTAAAGTTGCCCAGCACCGGCGGCAGCTCCGCGCTGCCCCCGGACGGTCCCTGCGGTCCGGTGTCGCCCTTATCGCCCTTCGGCCCCTGCGGCCCCTGTGGCCCCTGCGGCCCCTGTGGCCCCTGCGGGCCTGTTTCGCCGGTGTCGCCTTTTGCGCCGGGCGCCCCATTTTCGCCCGCTGCGCCTGCGGCCGCGCACAGCTCCCACAGCTCGTCCACGCCCGGCTCGTCTCCTGCCGTGCTGGCCTCCTCGGCCGCCCAGACGTAGCAGCTCCCGCCGTGCTCCACGGCATCAAGATGCGCATAAGTCGCGGCTGCATCCCACTCCCCGCACCAGTGAAACGGCTTGCCGTCCTTGCCCGGCTCTCCCGCTGCGCCCTTGAGGCTGGCCAGCCACTCGGTCTCCGTTCCGGTGTAGCCGTGCGCCTTGGCGATCCCGTAGGCGCTCAGGTAATAGCCCTGCTCCACGGCCCTGCCGTAGACCGGCCGGATGCACTTGGCAATGTGCCGCGCCAGATCGTTCCACGCGGTGTTGTACCGCTGCATCGTGTTGGTGTAGCGCTCGTACTCGCCGTTGGCAAAGTCGACCTGTGCCTCCATCCACAGCAGATAGATCCCGTCGTATGGATACGGCGCGGCCAGCGCCTCGGTCGGCGTCGCCGAATACGGCGTGATCTCGCTTAAGGCCAGCAAAAAGATCTCGTGGAGGATCTGCCCCTCCACCTGATTGAGCCAGTCCAGCAGGATCGTATCGTCGATCTCCGCCGGGATCGGCTTGAGCTTGCGCAGCCGCTCAAACAGTACCGTCGCTGTCATGTGTCCCCTCCGTCCCCGGCAGCTGCATGCCCTGGATCTCGCGCAGCAGCGCCAGCTTGTCGTCCATCGTCATCTCGCCGCCCGTGATCGCGGCTCGCGTCGGCGCGTCCGTGCTGATCTCCCGCCGCTCGCGCCAGTCATAGTTTGCCTGCAGCGCAAATTTTGCGCCCGCTGCGGAGTTTTTGTCCTCGAGCCGCTCCTGCAGGTACGTCTCGATCACCCGCTTGGCCTCGTCGCAGATGTCGTGCGTCTCCTCAGCTGCCAGATACTTGCTCCACGTCTGCCGACTGATGCCCAGCCGACCGCACAGCCCCGTGATCGTCGGCGGGCTGACCCAGCTCGTCCTGCTGGCTGGCGTCCCGTCCTCTGTTACCACGCGCACAAAGCGCGTCGCCGGGTGTCCGTACCGGTCAAACTCCGGCTGCCCGTCGTCGTCAAGCACCGGCTCCTCGCGGTATACCGGCTCCCGGTAGCGCAGCGCTGCAAAGTATTCCTGCACCGCGCGCCGGAGCGCTGCGGGCTTGTATGCCTTTTTTCGGCCCATGTGCATCCCTCCCTGTTTTCCGTTAGGATACCACGGTAGCCGTGTTAGTTGCCGTCAACTTTTGTGCCGCGTTACCATGCCTCATACAGCCGTTTGCGCGCCCGGTAGAGCGTGCTCTCGCTGACGCCGTGCGCGATCGCCGCCGCCTGCACCGTGCTCCTCCCGCAGCACCAATCGCGCAGCGCCTCCGCATACGCCTCCTCGCCGTAGGCCGCCTCGAGCAGCTTGGCGTCGATCCGTTTTTTGCCCGCCTTGCCCATATCCTCGTAGCTGAGCAGCGTAAAGTAGATCAGGCCCTGCCGCCGGTACGGCAGCCGGATCCCGCTCATCCTCCGGAAACTCATCTCCTCGCCCTCCTGTCCATGCACGATATCCGCTATACCGTGTCGGCATAGCGGTCCCATCCCCGCCCGAGCGCCGCTCAGGCAGAGTCCTCCCGTATGATCGGCGCGGCATATCCCATCCGCGCGCGCGTTTGTTTGGTCCGCGCCTGCGCATGCCCCCGCGCGGACCGCGAGTCAACTTTCTTTTTCTCGATTTTCGCCGCTTTCCAGCAGCTCTCTGGCCGTCATTTTGTGCCCGCCGATCTTTTTGCCGCGCTTGCGGGGCACATAGCGCAGATATGCCCCGGCCTCTCCCTCGACGTATCTCTCCTCCAGCACTCTCGCGCCCTTAGGCGCGCGCATCTTGGTGCACAGCACGACCTCGCGCTCCTCCGTCGTCGGCAGAGCGGCCCCGCGGCTGACTTTGTATTTTTTGCGATCCGGTACGCGCCGCACCTGCTTGAGCATGTAGTAGGCGATCGGGCTGTAGTCGTCCTGCCCGCGGAGGCTGCGGATGTTGACGCTCCCGAGCGTCCAGGCGTCCCGCAGCGCATCCCAACTGAGGCTCCCGTCCGTCTCCATGCAGATATGCACGTGCAGACGCACCAGCTCGCCGGTGTCGCCGTCCATGTCGCTCGCCGAAAGCGTGTAAAACGGGATCACGCCCTTTTCCTTCCGGCGCAGGCGGCGCAGCCAGAGCATCGCCTGATGCTCTGCGGCATCGCGGAGCTTGTCGGGATCGTCTCCGGCTGTCTCGCGCAGCTTGTCGATCCCCTCGTCCGCAAAGCGGAGCGTCACGAGCAGGCCCTTGTCTGCCGTGCAGTTGCAGTTGAGCAGGCGTGCCAGGCGGCGGACTGCCGTATTAAAATTCTGCTCCTGCTGCCGCGGCGTCGTCACGCCCGTCTTGCGCCCGCGCGGACGAGCGTTGTCGCCGACGTGATACCGCGTCTTTTCCACGACGCCATTTTTGCAACGATATGTCCGCTCCATGATTTTCACCCTGGTCTCCCTTCTCCCGCCACTGCGGGGCTATACATAAGCTTTTAGCAAGCCGATAAATACGCGCGTGCGCGCGTATTATATATGGTATAACGCACGCGTGTGTTTCAAAAAATCGCACGCATGCGTTTCCCGTGTGTTCGGCTGTCAAGGTTCCCGTTTGTCGCCCTTCCGGCGGTTCCGGCGAGGCCCGATCCCCCGATCGGCCCCCGCCCCCCCCCCCCCCCCCCGCCGCAGCCTCTGGCTTGCGTTCATTTTCTGCTTTTTGTGCATTCTGCACAAAATTTAATTATGTTTTTGTTCATGTTTTTTCTCGCGCCCTCTTGACATACCACTCAATGGGTGGTATAATAAAACCATCAAGAGGAGCTAAGCTCCAAACCACAAAGCCCGCGGGCCCCCGCCCCCCCCACTTCAAAGGAGACAAACAAAATAAAAAAAAATCA
>ERZ859776.311-NODE-311-length-28418-cov-2.629376_pt1 | contig 28418 bp, 22 predicted proteins | sample MGYA00509987_ERZ859776 | MGnify/ENA primary metagenome ERZ859776 (study PRJEB30046, sample SAMN00715146) | human gut metagenome | study: EMG produced TPA metagenomics assembly of the A metagenome-wide association study of gut microbiota in type 2... | reverse complement strand
TCGTTAAGGTGCTTAATGAATACGAAAAAGCTTTGGATTTGGGAACAAAAGTGATGTTACTTACGTCTAATAAATTGCAAACAGATAAATGCAAATAATAAAAAAAAGGAGATTATAAAAATGAAAAAAAATCTAATCGCAATAATTGCACTAACAGCAGCACTTGCTGCAAGTACATCTGCTTTTGCAGACACAGTACAAATTTCAGAAGAAGAACTTAATAAGCCTGTTTCGACATATGCACCGGATGCTATGCCGACACCGGAAATTCAAGGCGACATTATGCTTTTGAACGGTGAAGAAACAGACGCAGCAGCACCTGTTGAAACTGCAAGCTATATTTCTGTAGACGTAACGGTTGTAAAAACAGACAGCGACGTTGACGGAATTATCAAAACAACAACAGACGTTAATAACAAGGACGATCAAAACAATACTGTAAATCTAAAGATTACAGATGATACACTTGTATATGACAATTTGGGTAACAAAAAAGCTCTAAGTGATTTGACTGATGGTTCAAAAATCACTGTATTTACAGGCTCATATGAACCGACTCCGCTTATTCTTCCTGTTCAGTACACAGCAAATATAATTATCATCAACGGTGACAAAGAAGGTAATGTAAATGCAGATACATACCTTGCTGATGAAGAAGGCTATACAAATGCCGCAAATACTTTGAACATTGCAACAGCTGACGATACAAAGATTGTTGATAAGAACGAAAAAGAATATAAGGGTGATTTGGATAAGAATGACCTTATCGTATTCTACGGTGTATCAACAAAGAGTATCCCTGCTCAAACAACACCTACAAAGGTTGTAGTTCTTGGTAAAAACGAAATTGCTCTAAAGCAGATTGAAGCTGCAAAAAATGCTACTCCGGCTCCTACAGCTTCACCTAAAGTAACAGAAGCTCCGCAAGTAAGCTATGCAGGTCTTGTAAATGTTGTAATCGGTGATAAGAATGTTTCAGATGTATATGCAAAGGATAATACAACAATGGTTCCTCTAAGAGAAGTTGCAGAAGCCGCTGGTTTCACAGTAACTTGGGATGCAGAAAACAGAGCAGTTATTCTTAATGACGGTGTTTACAGTCTAAAGATTGGTGAAAACAGCTATGTTAAGGGTAAAATGATGCCACTAACACTAAGTGCCGCACCTGAAATTGTTAATGATCTAACATATGTTCCTGCTGAATTTTTCGCAGAAGTAACAGAATCAGCTACAGTTGACGGTACATCACTTGTTGTAACAGCTAAATAATTTTTGAAAATATAAAAAAAGATGTTCGCGAGAACATCTTTTTTTGTTTGTATTATCAATTGTTTTTAAAACTAAATGTCATTTGTGCGTTTACTTCGTTTGTTATACTCATTAACGGACCGACTTGTACAGTTATAGGGTTTGCAGTATCTTGCAAACTGTATGCACATTCTAATGTGATAGTTCCTCCCGGTTGTACTTCCGCCAATGAAGGTTGTGCGTCCATTATATCTGGCATCATTGTAGCTACATTGCATTGTACGGAATTTTGAAAAGCATTAGCACTTACAGAAGTAAGGAACGATGCATTGGCATTACTGTTATTTGTAAAGTTATATGTTACTATAATTGCCGGATTACCCTGAAAATCTGTTGCTGTTTTGGCAGTTACTATTTCAACATCATATTTACCGCTTACGGTTCCTTTGTTTTTCTGTTTAGGCTGTTCTGTAGCAGGAACAGACGTTGGTTCTGATACTGAATCAGTTGTTGTTTGCTGATTTGATGTTGTACTTTGTGTATTTGCAGTTTGACTGTTTACACAAGAACACAATGATAAAGTTAAAATAATTGAAAATAACAAAATTGTTTTTTTCATAATAAAATCCTTTCTTTCTATATATTTTTGCTGCAAATGACGGTTTGCACTCCGCTTCTCCTTTCTGTCAATATTTCCACATATTAAAAAATGCGTGGTATAAAATTCTATACCACGCATAAAAACGCGGCTTAGAATTTGTTACCACACATTTTCTGATATATGAAAAACTTTAATTTTGCAGCGAAAATAACAGTATCTCAATATATAAAGCCTGCGTTTTATACATACACAAACTGTTATTATATGTACTGCAAAAAAGGAATATTCCTAAAATTGAATACTCTAAATAAAGTTATAAAAATGTAAAGTTATATATATCATATAACAGAAAAAATGTGGTATTTTTATTATATCATATTTTGAATATAAATCAACAATTATTTATAGAATATATAGAAAAAAGGTAATTTGAAATAAAATAATATTGACATTGATTAATATTTTTGATAAAATACAAGTAGATAAAAGAGTGACTTAACGGTTGTTCTGCTAAATTTTATGGTTTTTTATGTAGATGAAATTAATCTACCAAAGTCGCCTATTGTATCAGAATGGGTGGCTTTATTTTTTTATCATATACACAAGCAAAAATACAATTACTAAGGCAAATGTAAATTCACTCATTATATTTGTTCCTTTCCCGTAAGTCAGAACAACCGCCCGGTCACTCTAATACTACAAGGGATTAAATTGCTAATCCACTAAAAATTATAACATATGATTAATCTTACAGTCAACAATAATACAAATTTGAAATAATATTGAAAACAAAAAGCCCCCAAACAAAGCTATATAGCCAAATTCGGGGACAATTCCTTGGAGCTAACGAGCGGAGTCGAACCGCCGACCTCTTCATTACCAATGAAGTGCTCTGCCTACTGAGCTACGTCAGCATTATTACAATACTGTATAAAATGCGTTACATACATATTTCATCTGTGTTTTAGTAACTATATTATTATATTATACAAAAAAGAGTTTGTCAATACAAAAACATTAAAAAAGGAGATTGAATTTCAATCTCCTTTACATCTTATCACGCATTATTTCTTCAAGTTCATCATAATTAATGTTATTATCATCATAAACGCTCAAATCTTTTTGAGATTTATTTTTTGTCTTAAAATCTTCGTGGTCTTTCTTTGCGTCGGCAATATTATGAATATTAAGTTCGTGCCAACGTTTTAAAATTGAGTTGATATATGGAAACGAGAGTTTTGTTGTCTGCATAATGCAATACTCATATGCAAGTTCAACCATATCTTCATCCATCAAAAATTTATCGTGCCACGTTTTTAGATAATTTTCTTCTGTTTTTGAAAGGTTTCTGTTTTCAATACCGAAAAGCTTTCTGATTTTATATGCGTAGCCGTTTTTCTCTTTTTCGGCTGTTATAAATTTATCGGCAGCGTCTATAGTGAATATACCGTTTTTATTCCACGATATGGCTACTTTTTCGATATAGTTCATATTTTTTTTACCGTTTGAAACACAATATTCAAGCAATATTGTTATAACTTCCGGTGAAAGCTGAAGTTCATCATAAAAATAATAAAGTGTTTCAATTTCACTGTTTGTAAGTGTTTTACCGAGTATTTCCTGTGCAAGTAAGCATAAATCGGCAAGTTCTTTATTTTGAGTCATAGCATTTGAAACTTGGTCTATACTCTTTTTACTTGGACTGCTTTCTGTATTTTGAATAGGCTCGGCTTGTCTTATGGGAATGCTTACGTTGATATTTTCTTCTTTAGCGGAAAAACTGATATTTCCGCTGTCTTTATCATATTTCAAAGCACCTTTTTTATTCCAATAGTCAAATGCGTTTATAACATCGCTTTCAAGCAAATTAAGCTGACTTGCAATACTGCTTGCGGACATTTCATATCCGTAAACCGCAAGAGACAGTGCAAGCAGGTATACTTTAACATAAGCACCGTTTGCCTCAGGCATATAATTTTCTATAAAATCCACCGATACGGGGATATAATCAATATTACAACTAAATTTAAGCATAACTAAAAATCTCTCCATATAAGTTATTTTGACTGATGAAAAACTGTCGTCAGCCTTATTTATATATTATATATCAGTTTGAGTCAAAATGCAAAGATTTATGAAAAAAATTCTAAAATAATACGGTATGCCCCTTGACATACCGTATTATTTGTGATAATATAATAAACTGTATCTTAGACTTAAAATCGGGATACTATCCAATAAATTTCACATTATCATTGTATGTATTATAGCATGAATATATACAAAATGCAACCCCAATTTTTTGGAGAGAAATTTAGGATAAAAGGAAAAATACTTAAACTACTATTATGATGATGAGGTGATTTAAGAAAATGGTGCATGAAGTAGAAGTAGGAAAAAATGTGCGTCTAAGCTATTCGAAAATTAAAGAAGTTTTGGATATGCCTAATCTTATAGAGGTACAGAAAGACTCCTATAAGTGGTTTCTTGAAGAAGGTCTAAAGGAAATATTCCACGATATTTCTCCTATAACAGACCACGCCGGTAAGCTTGTACTTGAATTTTTTGATTACAGATTGGATTATAATTCAAAGTACAGCGTTGAAGAATGTAAGGAAAGGGATACAAAGTATGCCGCTCCTTTGAGAGTAAGCGTAAGACTTATCAACACTGAAACAGGCGAAATTAAGGAACAGGAAATATTTATGGGTGATTTCCCTCTAATGACAGAGCAGGGAACATTCGTTATTAACGGTGCTGAACGTGTAATTGTCAGCCAGCTTGTACGTTCACCGGGTATTTATTACGAATTTGAACGTGATAAGACAGGTAAACCGCTTTACAGTTCAACAGTTATTCCTTACAGAGGTGCATGGCTTGAATATGAAACAGATTCAAACGATGTTTTCTCGGTAAGAATAGACAGAACAAGAAAACTGCCGGTAACAGTTCTTTTAAGAGCAATGGGACTTGGTTCAAATGCCGAAATACTTGACGTATTTGGTGAGGATATAAGACTTCTTGCAACATTTGAAAAAGATACTACGGAATCAAGAGAAGAAGGACTTCTTGAAATTTATAAAAGACTTCGTCCGGGTGAACCTCTTAACGTAGAAAATGCAGAATCACTTATAATGAATATGTTCTTTGATCCGAGAAGATATGATCTTGCCAAGGTCGGAAGATATAAATTTAATAAAAAGCTTGCTATTTCGGCAAGAATTAAAGGCAGAACACTTGCAGAACCTGTTGCAGACCCGAGAACAGGCGAAATAATCGCTAATGAGGGTGATGCAATAAGTGCGGATTTGGCTATGCAAATCGAAAGAGCAGGTGTAAATCAGGTTGAATTGCTTGTTGAAGGTAAAAAGGTAAGAGTATTCTCTAATAATATGGTTTACCTTGACGAGTATGTTGACTTTGAAGTTGAAGATTTTCCTGTTAAAAAGGTTAGAAAAGCAATTATTGAAGAAATACTTGAAAATGCCGAAACAGAAGATGAAATCAAGGAACAGCTATGGGCAAGAATTGATGAACTTGCTCCTAAGCATATAATTATCGACGATATGTTTGCGTCTGTCAACTATTGTCTAAATCTTGCTAACGGCATAGGTAATGTTGATGACATCGACCACCTTGGAAACAGACGTGTTCGTTGTGTCGGTGAACTTCTTCAAAACCAATTCAGAATTGGTCTTGCTCGTATGGAAAGAACAGTAAGAGAAAGAATGTCAACACAGGAACTTGAAATTATAACACCTACATCATTAATTAATATAAGACCGATAATCGCGACAATAAACGAATTTTTCGGTTCATCACAGTTGTCACAGTTTATGGACCAGAACAACCCTCTTGCCGAACTTCGTCATAAGAGAAGAATTTCAGCACTTGGTCCGGGTGGTCTTTCAAGAGAAAGAGCCGGATTTGAAGTTCGTGATATTCACTATTCTCACTACGGCAGAATGTGTCCTATCGAAACTCCTGAAGGTCCTAACATCGGTTTGATTACATCACTTGCAACATTCGCAAAGATTAATCAATACGGATTTATTGAGGCACCTTACAGAAAAGTTGATAAGGAAACAGGTCGCGTAACAGATGAAATCGTTTATATGACAGCCGATACCGAAGATGAATTTGTAATCGCACAGGCGAACGAACCTCTTGATGAGGAAGGACGTTTTATAGATAAAAAGGTTTCTGCCCGTTACAGAGATGAAATCTTGGAAGTACCGGGTTCAAGAATTGACTATATGGATATTTCGCCGAGACAGCTTGTATCGGTTGTTACGGCTTGTATACCATTCCTTGAAAACGATGACGCTAACAGAGCACTTATGGGTTCTAACATGCAGTGTCAGGCAGTGCCTCTTTTGACAACGGATTCTCCTATCGTCGGTACAGGTATCGAACATAAGATAGCTAAAGACTCCGGTAGTGCCGTACTTACAAAGGAAGACGGTGTAGTTGAAAAAGTTGCCGCAGACCAAATCGTAATTAAGGGTGACAGCGGTATCAGACATACACACAAACTTATTAAGTTTGCACGTTCAAACCAAAGCTGTTGTATCAACTACAGACCTATCGTTAAAGAGGGCGAAAGAGTTAAGAAAAACGACATAATCGCCGACGGTCCTGCTATGGATAACGGTGAACTTGCACTTGGTAAGAATATTCTTATCGGATTTATGACTTGGGAAGGTTATAACTACGAGGACGCTGTTCTTATCAGTGAAGAACTTGTTAAAAATGATGTGTTCACATCAATTCACGTTGAAGAATATGAATGTGAAGCACGTGATACAAAACTTGGCCCTGAAGAAATTACAAGAGATATTCCTAATGTATCGGAAGATACTCTAAAGGACCTTGACGAACAGGGTATTATCAGAATCGGTGCGGAAGTACACGCAGGTGATATTCTTGTCGGTAAAGTTACACCAAAGGGTGAAACAGAGCTTACAGCAGAAGAAAGACTTCTTCGTGCAATTTTCGGTGAAAAGGCAAGAGAAGTAAGAGATACATCACTTCGTGTTCCACACGGTGAACAAGGTATAATTATAGATGTTAAGAAGTTCACAAGAGAAAACGGCGATGAATTGTCACCGGGCGTAAATGAAGTTGTACGTTGTGTTATCGCTCAAAAGAGAAAGATTTCTGTCGGCGATAAGATGGCAGGCCGTCATGGTAATAAGGGTGTCGTTTCAAGAGTATTGCCGCAGGAAGATATGCCATTCCTTGAAGACGGTACACCACTACAAATCGTTCTTAACCCTTTGGGCGTGCCTTCTCGTATGAATATCGGTCAGGTGCTTGAAATGCACTTGGGCTACGCATACAGATGTCTAAGTTTAAAGACTCGTGAACAGCTTGAAAATACAATTATTGACGATAATTTCAGACAAAATATAATTGACGCTAAGTCAAAGGCAAGAGAAGGAAGATTTATTAAACTTGCAACTCCTGTATTTGACGGTGCACAGGACGAAGATATAAAACTTGCATTTAAAGAGGCAGGTTTAAGACCTGACTTTAAGTCAGTCGTATATGACGGTCGTACGGGTGAAAAGTTTGATAACCCTGTTACAGTCGGCGTCATGTATTACTTGAAACTTCACCATCTTGTTGATGATAAGATTCACGCACGTTCAACAGGTCCTTACTCACTTGTTACTCAACAGCCTTTGGGCGGTAAAGCTCAGTTCGGCGGTCAGCGTTTCGGTGAAATGGAAGTTTGGGCTTTGGAGGCTTACGGTGCCGCTTATACATTGCAGGAAATATTGACAGTTAAATCTGACGATATTGTCGGTCGTGTTAAGACATATGAGGCAATTGTTAAGGGTGAAAATATTCCTAAGTCAGGTATTCCTGAATCATTTAAGGTACTTGTTAAGGAACTTCAGTCACTTGCACTTGATATTAAGATTCTTAATCATAATATGGAAGAAATTGACCTTGACGCATCATTTGAAGATGAGGACGAAGGTGTTGTAAGCGAAGAACTTGTACAAACAATGGAAGACAAGGACGGAATTACAGATACTTTTAATGAAGATGATCTTGATGATGCAAGTATGGTTTTGGATGATTCAGACGAAGATGATTTCGGCGATGATGATTCTGATGATATTGATTTCGACGATGACGACGAAATATAATCATGACGTGTGAAAAGACTATGGAGGTTTTTAGATGTTAGAATTTAACAGCTTTGAGGCAATTAAAATCGGTTTAGCTTCTCCCGAGACAATACTAAGTTGGTCACACGGTGAAGTTTTAAAGCCTGAAACCATAAACTACCGTACTCTTAAGCCTGAAAAGGACGGATTATTCTGTGAAAAGATTTTCGGTCCTACAAAGGATTGGGAGTGTCACTGTGGTAAATATAAGAAAATCAGATTTAAAGGAAAGGTCTGCGAACGCTGCGGAGTTGAAGTAACAAAAGCAAAAGTAAGACGTGAAAGAATGGGACATATTGCTCTTGCAACTCCTGTTTCACATATTTGGTATTTCAAAGGTGTTCCGTCATCAATGGGACTTATCATTGACCTTTCTCCAAGACAGCTTGAAAAGGTACTTTACTTTGCATCATATATTGTAACTGATCCGGGTACTTCAAACCTTATGCAAAATCAGATTCTTTCAGAGGCTGAATATCGTGAGGCATATGAAAAGTACGGCGATAAGTTCAAAGCAGGTATGGGTGCAGAGGCTATCAAGACTTTGCTTGAAAGAATTGATCTTGAAGAACTTTCAAGAGAATTAAAGGAAGAGCTTGATGCTACACAAGGACAAAAGAAAGCAAGAATTATTAAAAGACTTGAAATTGTAGAGGCATTCAGACTTTCGGGAAACAGACCTGAATGGATGATTATGACTGTTATTCCGGTAATTCCGCCGGAACTTAGACCTATGGTACAGCTTGACGGCGGACGTTTTGCAACGTCTGACCTTAACGACCTTTACAGACGAGTTATAAACAGAAACAATCGTTTAAAAAGACTTCTTGAACTTGGCGCTCCTGATATTATTATAAGAAACGAAAAACGTATGTTACAAGAGGCTGTTGACGCACTTATCAATAACGGTCGTCGCGGAAGAACTGTAACAGGACCGGGTAACAGACCGCTAAAATCACTTTCGGATATGCTTAAAGGTAAGCAGGGACGTTTCCGTCAAAACTTGCTTGGTAAGCGTGTTGACTACTCAGGTCGTAGCGTTATCGTTGTAGGTCCGGAAATGAAGATTTATCAGTGCGGTGTGCCAAAAGAAATGGCTATCGAATTGTTTAAGCCTTTCGTAATGAAAGAACTTGTATCTCGCGGACTTGCACATAATATAAAGAGTGCAAAGAGAATGGTTGAGAGAACAAAGCCGGAAGTTTGGGACGTTCTTGAGGACGTAATTAAGGAGCATCCTGTACTTCTAAACCGTGCGCCTACACTTCACAGACTTGGTATTCAAGCATTTGAGCCAAAACTTGTTGAAGGACGTGCTCTAAAACTTCATCCGCTTGTATGTACGGCTTATAACGCCGACTTCGACGGTGACCAGATGGCTATCCACGTTCCTCTTTCACCGGAGGCACAGGCCGAGGCACGTTTCCTAATGCTTTCAGCAAATAACTTGCTTAAACCGCAGGACGGACACCCTGTAACAGTTCCTACACAGGATATGATTTTGGGTTCTTACTACCTGACAATTCAAAAGGAACATTATGACAGAATTATTGATACAATTCTTGATGATGAACCGAAAATCAATGTATTAATCGAAAGACTTTCTGATATGGAACAGGAAGAAAACGTTGTTATATACAATGAAGAAGAACCAATTAAGAGCTTTACTGATGTAAGAGAGGCTCTTAAATATATGAGAGAGTTGCCGGAAGTTGCAATGAATGAAACAGAAATTCACGCAAATCCTGTAACTTTGGTATTACCTAATAAATCACTTCAAATTTCACTAAAGAAATTAATAAGTGAGGCTAAGAAACTTGTAATAAAGAAGTATACTACATTTGACGAGGCACTTCTTGCTTATTATAACCACGAAGTAACTCTACACGAAAGAATTCTTGTTGAAGTTATAAAGAAGATTAACGGAGTAGAAAAGTCAAAACTTATCGGTACAACTGTTGGTAGAATTATATTCAATAATAATATTCCTCAGCATATCGGTTATATTGACAGATCAAATCCTGAAAATGAATTTGACCTTGAAATCGACTTTGTTGTAGGTAAGAAACAGCTTGGTAAAATTATTGATAAGTGTATCAGAGTTTGCGGTACTTCAGAAACAGCCGAAGTGCTTGATAAGATTAAGGCCACAGGTTATAAGTATTCTACAAGAGGTGCTATAACTGTTGCCGTATCAGATATCGAAGTTCCTGAAAAGAAACAAGTTATCCTTGCCGATGCTGAAAAGCAAGTCGAAGGAATTATGCAGAAGTATCAGATGGGTCTTCTTACAAATGAAGAACGTTATCAACAGACAATTAAAATTTGGGCAAAGGCTTCATCTGATGTCACAGACGCCATGATGGAACACCTTGGTGAGTTCAACCCAATCTTTATGATGGCTGACTCAGGTGCCCGTGGTAGCGTTAACCAAATTCGTCAGCTTGCAGCTATGCGTGGACTTATGGCGGATACACAGGGTAGAACAGTCGAAATTCCTATCCGCGCTAACTTCCGAGAAGGTCTTAACGTACTTGAATACTTCATTTCATCACACGGCGCGCGTAAAGGTCTTACAGATACAGCTCTTAGAACAGCCGACTCAGGTTACCTTACTCGTCGTCTTGTTGACGTATCACAGGACGTTATCGTTCGTGAAATCGACTGCGGTACTGATGAAGGTGAATGGGTAACTGAAATCACTGATGGTAAAGAAAGTATAGAACCGCTATATGACCGTATCGTCGGCCGTACAGCTATGCAGGATGTTATTCACCCTGAAACAGGTGAAGTTCTTGCAAAGAACGGCGAACTTATAACAGACGTACAGGCTAATAATATTGTTAATGCCGGTATCGAAAAAGTATATATCAGAAGCGTACTTACTTGTAAGTCAAAAATCGGTGTTTGTGCTAAATGTTACGGTACAAACCTTGCTACAGGTGAACTTGTTAATGTCGGTGAGGCAGTTGGTATTATTGCCGCACAGTCAATCGGTGAACCGGGTACACAGCTTACAATGCGTACTTTCCACGCCGGCGGTGTTGCGTCAGGCAGCGATATTACACAGGGTCTTCCTCGTGTCGAGGAACTTTTTGAGGCAAGACGTCCGAAGGGTCTTGCTATAATCTCAGAAATCGGCGGTACAATTACTGTAACAGAATCAAAGCGTAAGAGAGAAGTTACAGTTGCTAATGACCAGACAGGTGAAGCTAAGACTTACACAATTCCATACGGTTCAAGTATTAAAGTTCATGACGGTGACGTTATTGAGGCGGGTGACGAACTTACAATGGGTTCTGTAAACCCTAATGATATTCTTCATATCAGAGGTCCTCATGCCGTTCAGGTTTATATCGCGCGTGAAGTTCAGAGAACATATCGTATGCAGGGTGTTGATATTAACGATAAGCACGTCGAAGTTATCACACGTCAAATGTTGCGTAAGGTTAGAGTTGAAGAGGCAGGCGAAACAGATCTTCTTATCGGTTCACTTGTTGATAAGTTTGAACTTGAAGAGGCAAACGAGAGAGTTAAGGAAAAGGGCGGTACTGAATTTGCAACTGCATCTCCTGTACTTCTTGGTATCACTAAGGCTTCTCTTGCAACCGAATCATTCCTTTCAGCCGCATCATTCCAGGAAACTACAAAGGTTCTTACAGATGCAGCTATTAAGGGTAAGGTTGACCCGCTTCTTGGTCTAAAGGAAAATGTTATCATCGGTAAACTTATTCCTGCCGGTACAGGTATGAGTATGTATAAAGATATTAATATCACTATCGACGGCGAAGAAGTTGACAACGAAGAAATAGAATAAGATAATTATGAACTGCTGTGAATTTTCACAGCAGTTCATTTTGTTTAAAAAAATTATATATAAAACTGATATAAATAGGCTGCTTTTTGTGCAAAAGGAAGAATTAATCATTAAAATGATATAAATTTAACATATAGGCTTGTATATTTTATAAATTTGATGTAAAATATATATAAATGGGCATATACTATGCTCACTCAAAGATAAAAAAATATATATATTTTTTAGGAGGAATTTAAAATGGCAGTTAAAGTTGCGATTAACGGATTCGGACGTATTGGACGTCTTGCATTCAGACAGATGTTCGGCGCAGAGGGTTATGAAGTTGTTGCTATCAACGACCTTACAAGCCCAAAGATGCTTGCTCATCTACTAAAGTATGATTCATCACAAGGTAAGTATGAAAAGGCTGATACAGTTTCAGCAGGTGAAGATTCAATCACAGTTGATGGTAAGGAAATCAAAATCTACGCTTTCCCTGATGCAAATAATTGTCCATGGGGCGAACTTGACGTAGACGTAGTTCTTGAATGCTCAGGTTTCTATACATCAAAGGAAAAGGCTCAGGCTCATATCAATGCCGGTGCTAAGAAAGTTGTTATTTCTGCTCCTGCAGGCAACGACCTACCAACAATCGTTTACAACGTAAACCACGAAACACTAAAGAAGGGCGACAACATCATTTCAGCTGCTTCTTGTACAACAAACTGCTTGGCTCCTATGGCAGACGCACTTAACAAGTACGCTCCAATTCAGTCAGGTATCATGTGCACAATTCACGCTTACACAGGTGACCAAATGACTCTTGACGGTCCTCAAAGAAAGGGTGACCTAAGAAGATCAAGAGCTGCTGCTGTAAATATCGTTCCTAACTCAACAGGTGCTGCAAAGGCTATCGGTCTTGTTATTCCTGAACTAAACGGTAAGCTTATCGGCTCAGCTCAGAGAGTTCCAACTCCAACAGGTTCAACAACAATCCTTACAGCTGTTGTTAAGGGTGACGTTACAGTTGACGGTATCAACGCTGCTATGAAGGCTGCTTCAAACGAATCATTCGGTTACAACACAGATGAAATCGTTTCATCAGATATCGTTGGTATGAGATACGGTTCACTATTCGATTCAACACAAACAATGGTTGCTGAAATCGGTGACGGTCTTTACGAAGTACAAGTTGTTTCATGGTATGATAACGAAAACTCATACACATCACAGATGGTTAGAACAATTAAGTATTTCTCAGAAAATTGCTAATCACAATTTGAACTTTTTTAAACAACTGCCTTTATGGCAGTTGTTTTTTTATACTTGAATTTTCTGCAAAACTTCGTAGTGGCGATCATTAGTTACCACTTTTTTGTCTTTTATATTGACACGAATTAAAATTTAATTTATACTATTGTTATAGTAAAAAAGAAAAAGGGGATAAGTATGAGATTGCCTGAAAAATTTGAGGACAGAATGAAAAAAATGCTCGGAGATGAGTATGATGATTTTATAAAATCAATGGACGAAACTCCGATATTTACGGGAATACGCATAAATACATCAAAAGTCGGTGCAAAAGACGCAGTAATCAAGGAATTTGGTGAACTTCAGAATGTTCCTTGGTGCAGCGACGGATTTTATGCGGATAAGTCTAAAATTTCAGGTAATCACCCTTATCACCTTGCGGGACTTTTTTATTTTCAGGAGCCGTCCGCAATGTCAACCGTATCGGCTTTGAATATTGAAAGTGACGATTATGTACTTGATTTGTGTGCCGCACCCGGCGGAAAAGCTACTCAGGCAGGTGCTTTTATCGGCAAAAACGGGTTGCTTGTAGCAAATGAAATTGTAAAAAACCGTGCAAATATATTGTCTGACAATATAGACAGATTCGGTTTGACTAATGCAGTAGTCACAAATGAAACACCTCAAAAGCTGGCTGAAAAATATGTGCATTTTTTTGACAAGATTATAGTTGACGCACCGTGCAGCGGTGAGGGAATGTTCAGAAAAGAGCCGCAGGCAGTGGACGAATGGAGTGTTGAACATACGGTTTCGTGCGGCGTAAGACAGAAACATATACTTGATTGTGCAATGAAAATGCTTAAAGGCGACGGATATATTGTGTATTCAACGTGCACGTTTGCACCGGAGGAAAATGAGCAGGTGTGTGCGTATATGCTTGAAAATTATAATGTGGAACTTGTAGAACCGAATAATCTTGATATGCTGTCTAAAGGCAGAGGAGAGTGGTCAAATTCCGACTATGATATGAGCAAAACGCGAAGAATTTTTCCGCATAAAAATAACGGTGAGGGACATTTTGTGGCACTGTTTCACAGTTTGGACAATTACGAAAGTGAAGTAAGTAAGCCTAAAAAAACAAGTATGACGGATGCCGAAAAGGTGTACAGACAATTTGAAAAAGAGTTTTTGAATACAGAACTTGACTGTGAATTTTGTCTGTTCGGAGAACAGCTTTACTTGAAACCGAAATGTATTGACGTTGATAAAATTAAGGTTGTCAGAAACGGTCTTAATCTCGGAATATATCGTAAAAACAGATTTGAGCCGTCATATGCGTTGTGTTTGGCACTTAAAAAAGAAGATTTTAAGAATACCGTTGATTTTGAATGTGACAGTGAAGAACTTAAAAAGTATCTTATGGGTAATACAGTCGAATGTGATAAAAAAGGTTGGTGTGCCGTAACTGTAAACGGTTATCCGATAGGTTGGGGAAAAGCGTCAAACGGAATACTTAAAAATCATTTTCCTAAATATTTGAGATTGAAAAGATAGGGAGAAAAATTATGAATTTGTTTGAATCTGAACGTAAGGTTATGGATGTTTTATGGCGTGAGGGCAGTATAACCGCAGGTGAAATTGCAAAAATACTGAATATTGATATTGGCTGGAACAGAAACACTACATATACGGTGATAAATAAGTGCATAAAAAAGGGTTATATATCGCGTGGCGAGGATAAATTTCTTTGTACACCTGTTATAACGAAAGATGAAGTAAAAAATGATGAATTGGAAGAATTGATGAAAAAATATTTTGATAATTCACCCGTAAAACTGTTTACTTCTGTTGTAAATTTGGCAGATAAACAGGAACTAAAGAAAATGAAGAAGATTATAAAAAATACCGCTAATCTTTAGATATTAGCGGTATTTTAATTTTTAGTCTTTTATTAATTGATAAAATTCATTACGCAATTCGTGGTCGGTGTCAAAAAGACCGCGTATAGCACTTGTGCGTGTTTTAGCACCGCGAGCCTTGATACCGCGAGCTGTCATACAGCTATGCTCACCCTCAACAACAACGATTACGTCCTCAGTATCGCAAACCTTTTGAATAACTTCGGCAATATCCGAGCAGATACGTTCTTGAAGCTGAAGTCTTTTTGAAACCATATCGCATATACGGGCAATCTTTGAAAGACCGATAACCTTGCCGTTCGGAATATATCCGACGTGGCAGTGCATATTGTACATAAGTGCAAGATGATGTTCACAATGGCTGAAAACCTCAATATCTTTAACAATTACAAGGTCGTTCGAGTCAACCTCAAAGCACTTGTTAAACATTTCAGCGATTTCGTCATTGGTGTATCGCATACCCTCAAAAATTTCGTCATACATACGCGCAACGCGGTCGGGAGTATCCTTTAATCCCTCACGGTCGGGGTCGTCGCCAAGTTCTGTAAGAATTGTGCGTATAGCCTCTTTTATCTTTTCGTGATTAAATTCTTTTTTCATTTAAACACCTCTTTCTTCCGGATCCCAGATAACCTTGTGAAGTTGAATTTGAAATGTTGCGTCACAAAGCACAGGCTCTTTAAGCATTATATTGACAAGTTTTTGTGCGTCATACATTCCGTAAACCGCACCAAGATAAATATGCGGCATTTCGGTATAAACTTGTTTTAACTTCTTGACTATATCAATAGTCAAGTTCATATCTTCGTCAGAGCCTATAACGAATTTGATAACATCGCAAGGCCGTAGATTAATAAAATTATTCCAAATCATTTTTTCGGTCATACCGCTTGACGGAAGTTTGTAGTCGATAGTAAAAAACAAATTATCCGACTTCGGCACTTTGCCGAGAAAATCAACTATATCAATCGCACCGTTCGTTTCAATATTAACATCACAGCCGATTTCGGTCAGTTTTGAAACAAGCTCCGCACTGTCGGTATGAACAAGCGGTTCACCGCCTGTAAGCGTAACACGCTTGTAAGTCATATTAACCTTTGAAATAATTTCATCAACAGTCATTTCAGTATATTCACAGGGTGTTTCTTCACCGAACAGTGAATAAACCGTATCGCAGTACGAACAGCGTAGGTTACAGCCTGCAAGGCGTATAAATGTTGCACATTGTCCTGTTCGTATGCCCTCGCCGTCAATACTGTCAAAAATTTCGATTACTTTCATTTTGATTTTCCTTATAACAATTTTATTTTAACATCATCTTTGATGTAGCTTGCAATGTTGTCCTGACTTTCCTGTACGTCAACACGATAACAGAATGGTGCAAGCTCATCGCAAATGTATTTCGCCAAGTTTTCGGCAGTAGGATTGAACGGTACAACTTCATTAATAACCTTGTGGTCAAACTTGTCTTGAATTTTGCGTTTGATGTGTGTAAAATCAAGCACCATACCGTTTTTGTCAAGAGTTTCACTTTGAAGATATACGTCAATTATCCAGTTGTGACCATGAAAATTCGTGCATTTTGAGTCGTAGTCAAGGTCTAACTTGTGTGCTGCACTTATTTCAAATCTTTTCTTTACTTCGTACATTTTTTCATCTCCATATATTGTTCGTAACCGCGTCTTCTGAGCGTACATGACGGACAGTGTCCGCAGCCTTCGCCGAGTACGCCGTTATAACAAGTAAGTGTTTCGTTGTAAATAGTGTCAAGTACACCCAAATCGTCAGCCATTTTCCAAGTTTCAGCCTTGTTCAGCCACATAAGCGGTGTGTGGATAACAAAATTGTAATCCATAGCAAGATTGATTGTAACATTAAGAGATTTAACGAAAATATCACGACAATCCGGATAACCCGAAAAATCTGTTTCGCATACGCCTGTTACAAGGTCTGTTATGCCGTGAGTTTTTGCATATATAGCGGCATAGCTTAAAAACAATAAGTTTCTGCCCTCAACAAATGTATTCGGCGGTGCACCCTCCGGCTTTGTTTCCTCAACGGGAATATCTTCACGCGTAAGTGAATTTGCGGAAAGCTGATTTATAATAGGCGTCGGAACGATTTCATAAGGAATACCGACTTTTTTACAAATCTTGTCTGCACATTCAAGCTCAAGCTTGTGACGCTGACCGTAGTCAAAACCTATTGCAGATACATTTTCTTTACCAAATTTGTCTATTGCCCAGAACAGACAAGTTGTACTGTCCTGACCGCCCGATAAAACAACAAGTGCTTTTCTGTTTTTCATTTTAATCCTCCATTTATTTCAAACTGTCAAACAATCTGTTTTCAGCGATTTTTTCATATTTAGTACCCGGTTGACCGTAGTTTGCAAACGGATAAATAGATATGCCGCCGCGCGGCGTGAAAATACCTTTAACTTCAAGATATTTCGGCTCCATAAGTTTAACAAGGTCTTTCATTATAATATTGATACAGTCCTCATGAAAATCACCTTGATTTCTGAAACTGAAAAGATACAGCTTTAATGATTTTGATTCAACCATTTTCACGTTTGGAATATAGTTGATAGTGATTTTTGCAAAATCCGGCTGACCTGTGATTGGACAAAGCGACGTAAATTCGGGACAGTCAAACGTTACCATATAATCGTTGCCTTGGTGCTTGTTTACAAATGTTTCAAGTACCTCCGGTGCATATGTGTCCTTGTATACTGTTTTTTTGTTACCTAAAAGTGATAAACCCTCTGTTTCTTCTTTGTTTCTCGGCATAATAAACTCCTTTTATTCCATTAACCATTTCATTTTTTGAGAGGTTGCGTGAGTCATAATTTCTTCAAGCTTTTCTCTGTCACTGTTTTCGACCGCTTCGGCAATCTTTTCGAGACTTGCCTGCATTTCATGTATTCTGTTTACAAGCTGTTCCTTGTTTTCAACGAAAAGTTCGCTCCACATTTGAGCGTTTATAATCGCAACTCTTGTACAGTCACGCAAACTTCCCGCACTGAAAAACGTTGAACGTTCAATCATAGGATTGTCGCAAAGAGCAACGGCTACAACGTGCATAAGCTGACTTGTGTATGCGATTACCGCGTCATGTTCTTCCGGTGTTGTTGTGACAACGTGCTTACAGCCGATATATTCGGCAAGCTCACGAATAAGAGCAATATTTTCGGGTTTGTTTTTCTTTGTCGGCGTAATCAGAAATGACGCTTTGTTGAAAAGTGTGTCGGTCGAACTTTGATAACCGCCGACTTCACGTCCTGCCATAGGATGTGCGCCGATAAAGTCCACATTATCGGGAAGTATTTTAGACATTTCATCAATCATAAAACCCTTAACACCGGAAACGTCTGTTATAACCGCACCCGGTTTGATGTGCGACAAGTTGTTTTTAACCATATCGACATTAAGCTGCGGATAAAGACAAAGTATGATTAAATCTGCGTTATCCATTACTTCGCCTACGTCCGAACTTCCTTCGTCTATTGCACCGTCCTGCTTTGCAAGTAAGACAGTTTCGGATGTTCGGTTGTATGCGGAAATTGTGCAGTTGTGAAAACCGCGAAGTCTGCGTGCGATTGAACCGCCGATTAAACCCAAACCAATTATTGCTACTTTCATTTATTTTCACTCCGTTCTACCATAATTCAAACTATATTTTATCACAAAATTCGCAAATTGTGAATATATATATTAAAATTTTATATTTTTACCTGTCGGCTATTGACGATATATATGTTGAAATGATAAAATATTAAATTGAATACTTATAATTTGAAATAGGAGATTAGTATGTGGAGTGCAGATAAATGGGAGCAGTACAGACTTATAGACAGTGCTGACGGAGAAAAACTTGAATATTGGGGAGATTATCTTTTAAGACGTCCCGACCCACAGGCAGTCTGGAGTTTAAAATCTGATAAAAAACTTTGGAATAAGGCTGACGCTTGGTATCACCGTTCAAAATCGGGTGGCGGAAAGTGGGAGTACTTGAATAAGAAACTTCCCGAGCGTTGGACTGTTAATTATCGCAATTTGACTTTTAATATAAAGCCTATGGGATTTAAGCATACAGGACTTTTTCCCGAACAAGCTGTAAATTGGGATTGGTTTTCGGAGCTTATAAAAAAGGCGGACAGACCTATAAGAGTACTTAACCTTTTTGCATATACAGGCGGTGCAACAGTTGCAGCACTTGAAGCAGGTGCGGAAGTTGTACACGTTGACGCGTCAAAGGGTATGGTAACTTGGGCGAAAGAAAATGTTGTGTCGTCGGGACTTGGCGACAGACCGGTAAGATATATTGTCGATGACGTTGTTAAATTCGTGCAGCGTGAAAACAGACGCGGTCGTCAGTATGACGCGATAATTATGGATCCGCCGTCATACGGCAGAGGTCCGTCGGGTGAGGTTTGGAAGATTGAAAATGAACTTTATCCGTTAATTGAAGAATGTATGAAAATTCTTTCGGATAAACCGTTGTTTTTCCTTATAAATTCATATACGACAGGTCTTAGCGCACAAGTGCTTATAAATGTACTCTCTATGACCGTAGGCAGAAAATACGGCGGTAAAATCACTGCCGATGAGATTGGACTTACGATGAAATCAAATAATCTTGTTTTGCCGTGTGGAATTAGTGGACGCTGGCAGGAACACAGTACAAAATAAATTTAAAGGAACAAATTAAATGATAGAAACAAAAAATCTTTCTTTTATTTACCGTGAAGAAGATATGGAAAGCGGAGAGATAAAAGAGGAAAAAGTTTTAAAGGATATTAACATTGAAATAGAAAAAGGCTCTTTTACCGCCGTACTCGGTCACAACGGCAGCGGAAAATCAACTCTTGCAAAACATTTTAATGCTATACTTTTGCCGTCGGGCGGTAAGGTATATGTAAAGGGTATGGATACGGCTGACGAAAATAACATATTTAATATACGTCAGTCGGCAGGTATGGTTTTCCAAAATCCCGATAACCAAATGGTTGCGGCACTGGTTGAAGATGAGGTGGCGTTTGCACCCGAAAATCTCGGTGTTGAGCCTAAAGAGATACGCAGACGTGTTGACGAGTGTCTTGAAATAGTCAATATGACAAAGTATGCCCAGAGTTCACCGTCAAAGCTTTCGGGCGGTCAAAAACAGAGAGTGGCGATTGCGTCGGTGCTTGCAATGAATCCCGAAATACTTATACTTGACGAGCCGACAGCAATGCTTGACCCAAAAGGCAGAAGTGAAGTTATAAAGACGATAAAAATGCTTAACGAAGAAAAAGACATTACAGTTGTGCTTATAACTCATTATATGGACGAAGCGGCACAGGCGGACAGAACCGTTGTTATTGATGACGGTGAAATTGTGCTTGACGGTACGCCGAAAGAAGTATTTAAAAATGTTGAAAAATTAAAGTCACTCGGTCTTGATGTTCCGCAGGTTACGGAACTTGCGTATGAACTTCGTAAAATGGGGATAGAAATTTCAGATGATGTGCTGACGGTTGATGAGTGTTTTGATGAAATTATAAGAATTTTGGGAGAAACAAAAAGATGATAAAAGCAGAAAACGTTAATTATATATATCAGCAGGGAATGCCTTTTGAACGTCAAGCACTTTATGATGTAAATATTGAAATTGAGGACGGTTCGCTTGTTGCACTTATCGGTCATACAGGCAGCGGAAAATCAACGCTTATTCAGCACTTCAACGCACTTGTAAAACCGACTTCGGGCAAAATTATTATTAACGGTATTGACGTTACCGCTCAAAAAGCCGATTTAAGACTTGTCAGAAAAACAGTCGGACTTGTGTTTCAATATCCCGAACATCAGCTTTTTGAAGAAACTGTATATAAAGATATTGCATTCGGTCCTAAAAATATGGGATTCAGTGATGAAGAAATTGATAAAAGAGTAAGAGAAAGTGCCGCACTTGTCGGACTTAAAGAAAAGCATTTAACGCGTTCGCCGTTCGACCTGTCGGGCGGTCAAAAAAGACGGGTTGCAATAGCCGGTGTGCTTGCAATGAATCCGAAAGTGCTTATACTTGACGAGCCGACCGCGGGACTTGATCCGAAAGGTAGAGATGAAATACTTGCAACGATAAAAAAACTTCACGAAGAAAACAAAGAAATGATAATTATATTCGTTTCACATTCAATGGAGGACGTTGCAAAAACCGCCGAACGTGTAATCGTTATGAATGACGGACACGTTGAAATGCAGGGAACGGTTGCGGAGGTGTTCGCACAAGCGGAGCATTTGCAGAAAATCGGTCTTAATGTACCGCAAGTAACATTGCTTACCGATAAACTGCGACTTGCCGGTTATGATTTGCCCGAGCATATTTATACGGTAAAATATGCCGCGGACGCAATTAAAAAATTAATCGGAGGTGGCGGCAATGTTTAAAGATATAATAATAGGACAGTACGTTCCGGGTAATTCACCGCTCCATAAAATGAATCCGCCCGTAAAAATAATAATGACGATACTTTACATAGTATTGTTGTTTATTTTAAAAAATCCGATTTCATATGTCGTATTTACGATTTACACAATAACATTAATTCTTATAAGCGGTGTACCTTTTAAAATGATATTAAAAGGCTTAAAGCCAATGCTTTGGATATTTATTTTTACGGCGGTACTTAATGTGTTTATGACGCCGGGTGATACGGTGTGGGCACTGAAGATATTTAAGTTTACTTTAAAGATTACAAAAGAGGGTATCGAATCCGGTTCACTTATGGTTATAAGGCTTTTGTATCTTGTAATGGGAACGTCACTTCTTACGCTTACAACGTCACCTTTACAGCTTACGGACGGAATAGAAAAACTGTTAAAACCTTTCAATAAAATAAAAGTTCCGTCACACGAAATTGCAATGATGATGACTATTGCAATAAGATTTATTCCGACGCTTGCCGAAGAAACGGACAAGATTATGAAAGCACAAATGGCAAGAGGTGCGGACTTTGAAACAGGAAATATAATAAGACGTGCAAAGGCTATGATACCGCTTTTGGTACCGCTTTTTGTAAATGCGTTCAGACGTGCCGACGAGCTTGCAACGGCTATGGAGGCAAGGTGCTACAACGGCGGCAATAACCGTACAAAAATGAAAGAAACGCATATGACTAAAGTCGATTTGGGAGCAAGTATCGTATTTGTTTTGGCGGCTGCTCTTATTATGGCGGTAGAATTTTTAATTGAAATTTAGTAATGGAAATGGTATAATGAGAAATATTAAACTGAAAATTCAATATGACGGTACTGATTATCACGGCTGGCAAATACAGAAAAATGACATAACAGTACAGGAAACAGTAAAAAAAGCCGTTCAGAAAATTGTGAATGAAGATGTACATTTGACAGGCTGCGGACGAACAGATACAGGCGTTCACGCCGAAAACTATGTATGCAACTTTTTCACAAATTCAAGAATACCGTCTGAAAAACTGCCGTATGCGTTAAACACATATTTACCGAATGACATTGTTTGTTTTGAGGCGGAAGATACTGACGAAAATTTTCATTCAAACAGCAGTGCGGTGAAAAAGAGATATGTTTATAAAATTTTAAACCGTGAATTTCCCGACGCGGTTATGAACAGATATTCGTGGCATTATAAATATCCTTTGGATATAGAAAAAATGCGGATTGCCGCAAAGGCGTTTATCGGTGAACATGATTTTATAGGTTTTGCGTCAAGCGGATTTTCGGTTAAAACAACTGTAAGAGAAATTTATTCGCTTGATGTTGATAAAAACGGGGATATAATAACGATTGATGTTGTCGGAAACGGATTTCTTTACAATATGGTAAGAATTATTGCGGGAACGCTTGTTTTTGTCGGCGGCGGAAAGATTAATCCGAACGATATGACAGACATAATAAATTCAAAGGACAGAGAAAGAGCAGGTATAACCGCTCCGCCGCAAGGACTTTGTCTGAAGGAGGTGTATTACTGATGAAAAACGATGATGAAATAAATGAAAGTTCAATAAGTGACCTCATACATTATGCGGAGGACGAAAAACGTAATACATTTGACGATGAACCCGAAACAGATGATGAATTGGATGATGAAATAACGGAAACAGACGATGAAACTGTATCGGATAAGGAAGAACCTGTTTCGGAAGAAGTAAGTGAGGAAACCAAAAAAACCGAAGAAGAACCTGTTTCGGAAAAAGCAGATGAAGAACCGGAAGACGAGCTTGCTTTAGAAGAAGCAGATGAAGAAAATAGTTCCGAAGAAGAAAAAACTTTAAGTAATAATGTAAATTACGATGATGATACAGATTATCCCGATTATGAAACGGATGTCGGATTTTTTGACGATTTAAAAATCGGAGACCACAAAGGTATAATTATAGGTGTGATAATAGGTATAATTGTTGTAATCGCTTTTATAATGATAGATACAGGAATAATCGGAAATTACAAAAATAATTTTTCAAACAATATATCTAAAGTATTTAAAACGAGTAAAACAGACAAAAATCAATTACCCGACCCAACACAAAAACCTGATGAACAATACAACACAGAAATAAAGTCAAATGAAATTGTTTCTTTTGAGGGTGCGAATGAAACTGAATTTGTACCGTACAAAAACGGTGTTGTATGTGCAAAAATGAATCATATGTCGTATATTGACGGAACTGGAGCTGTCGTGTGGGAAATAGATACGGCGATAGTTGATCCGATATTAAAGGTAGACGGAAATTATATTTTACTTGCCGAAAAAGGCAGAAATAAAATTTGTTTGTACATTGACAATAAACTTCAATATGATGTAGACGATCCCGATACTGTTATGTCGGCGGAACTTTCTTCAAACGGTGATGTAGTGGTGGTTACGGATAAATCGTCATACAGAGGCGGTATATCTGTATATAATAAATCAGGCGAACAAATATTCTCGTGGGCGTCGGGAAGTGACGCGGTTATATGTGCCGATATTTCGGCGGCGTCGAGAAGTGTCGCAGTGGCACTTTTAAATTCCGATGTAACCGCAAAAACAACCGTACAGCTTTTTAACGTAAATGAAACAGAAAGCTATGCAAAAATCGAAATGCCCGATACCGTTGTATATGAACTTCAATTTGTGGGTGATAAGGTTAATGCGTTTGGCGACAACAGGGTTACGGGAATTTCATCAAGCGGAAAAATTGTTTATGACAACGATTTTTCAAATGTACAGCTTACACATTCGGCAATAGACTCAAACGGCAATAAACTGTTGGCATTTGACGACGGTAATATACCTATGCTGAATTTGTACAGCAAAAACGGTTTTTTAAAGAACAGTACAACCCTTATAGGCGTTACTGACTTTATAGACATAAATAAAAAATATATACTTTATAACATAGGCAGAGATATTTACTTTGGAAAAACAAATTCAAAAGTAATGTCAAAATATACTGCCGCAATGGATATAAAAAATCTGATTATAGTATCGGATACAACCTTTGTGGTGATTTATTCAAACAGCCTTGAAGTTGTAACCGTATAAAGGGGGTATGGCATGAATATAACTCTTGATATTATTTTATTGGCAGTGCTTGTCGTATCGTTTGTTATCGGTTATAAAAAAGGATTTGTAAAATCGGTTTGGAAAATAGTCGCATTGGTTGTAACGATAGTGCTTGTTCTTGCACTTAAAACGCCTACGGTAAACTTTCTTGCAGGTTCTGCTTTGGCAAATAACATAAGCACAAAGATTGCGGAAAATGTTAATATTCCGCAGGGCGGAGGTGTTGATATTGCCGAAACACTGAATTTGCCGGAGTTTATTCAAAGTGATATGACAAATCAAATTGACAGCACTAACAATGCGGTTAATTCGATAAACGAAAAAACCGTAATGTGGCTTACAAATCTTTGCTTGACGGTTATCGCCTGCGTGGCACTGTTTATCATAATACGTCTTATACTTATGGCGGTGTATATGATAATAAACGGTATTACGGAAGCACCGATTATAAAAGGTGTAAATAAATTTATGGGTGGAATTTTTGCAACGATAAATATAATTTTTATTATATTTTTGTTGCTTGCACTTGTATCAATGTTTGCACCGGCAGAGAGCAATCTGTATGAAATCATTGACAAAACATATGCAGTAAAATATTTATATAATTATAATATATTACTTCAACTATTTATGAAAATCTAAGGAGGAAAAAGAAATGTACAGTGATATAGTAAAAAAAGGATTAGAGAAAACACCTCATCGTTCGCTTTTCAAAGCGTCCGGATTTACAGATGAGGAAATCGAAAGACCGCTTATAGGTGTTGTAAGTGCGAAGAATGAAATCATTCCCGGACACATTCACCTTGATAAAATCGCAGAGGCGGTAAAGACAGGTGTAAGAATTGCCGGCGGTACACCGTTGGAATTTCCTGCAATCGGTGTTTGCGACGGTATCGCAATGGGACATAAGGGAATGAAATATTCTCTTGCAAGCCGTGAGCTTATTGCAGATTCAATCGAATCAATGACTATTGCACACGGTCTTGACGCTCTTGTACTTATTCCAAACTGTGATAAAATCGTTCCGGGTATGCTTATTGCGGCGGCAAGATTAAATATTCCTGCTATCATAGTAAGCGGCGGTCCGATGCTTTCAATTAATTATAAAGACAAGTATCGTGACCTTAATACTGCATTTGAGGCAGTCGGTGCATTTAAAGCGGGTAATATCGATGAGGACGAACTTCTAAGACTTGAAAATGCGGCTTGTCCGTCATGCGGTTCATGTTCGGGTATGTTTACTGCAAACTCAATGAACTGTCTGTGTGAAGTCCTTGGTATGGCTTTACCGGGTAACGGCACAATTCCTGCTGTTTATTCTGAAAGAATACGTCTTGCAAAGCATGCAGGTATGAAGATTATGGAACTTCTTGAAAAGAACATTAAGCCGAGAGATATTATCACTCCGGATTCAATTTATAATGCACTTCGTGTTGATATGGCACTTGGCTGCAGTACAAACTCAATGCTGCACCTTCCTGCAATAGCACATGAGGCAAAAGCACCTATAACACTTGATTACGCAAATGAAATCAGTAAAGAAACACCGAACCTATGTCATCTTGCTCCTGCAGGCGAACATCACGTTCAGGATTTGTATGCGGCAGGCGGTGTTCAGGCACTTATGAACGAGCTTTCAAAGAAGAACTTGTTAAAGCTTGATACAATTACCGCGACAGGTAAGACTTTGGGTGAAAATATTAAGGACTGCACTGTACTTGATTATAACGTAATCCGTCCGATAGATAATCCGTACAGCCAAACAGGCGGTATTGCCGTATTAAAGGGTAATCTTGCTCCTGACGGCTCTGTTGTTAAGAGAAGTGCCGTTGCAAAAGAAATGTTGCAGCACGAAGGCCCTGCAAAGGTTTATAACAGTGAGGAAGAGGCTATTGAGGCTATTTATACAGGTAAGATTGTAAAGGGTGACGTTGTTGTTATCCGTTACGAAGGTCCAAAGGGCGGACCGGGTATGAGAGAAATGCTTTCTCCTACATCTGCAATCTGCGGTATGGGACTTGATAAAGACGTTGCTCTTATTACAGACGGACGTTTCTCAGGTGCTACAAGAGGCGCGGCTATCGGTCACGTTTCACCGGAGGCTGTTGAAGGCGGCCCTATCGCATTTGTACAAGACGGCGATATTATTTCTATTGATATAGATAAATGCCAGATTAACTTTAAGGTCAGCGAAGAAGAAATGGCTAAGCGTAAAGAAAATTGGACTCCGCTTGAACCAAAGGTTAAGACAGGTTATCTAAGAAGATACTCAAAGATGGTTTCTTCTGCAATTCAAGGTGCAGTTATGTTAGACGACTAAAGAACAAATGATTATACAAAAAATGCATTTCTTAATGGAATGCGTTTTTTTGTAAGGTTGACAAATCAAATCATTTAAAATATAATGTAGGTAATATATAATAGAAAGAGAGCAAGTATATGCAAGACGGAGTTAAACTTGAACGTAAGACTAAAGATGAACTGAAACAAATAGCGCAAGGTCTTGGAATAGAAAAAATTTCAGCTTTAAAAAAAGATGAAATAATTGCATTGATTCGCGAAAAACGTGAACAGATTGCAAATGAGGAAAAACAGAAAGTGCAACCCAAAAAACGTGAACGTCCGGCAGACGCCGTTGAAGTAAAGGGTGTGCTTGACGTAATGACAGACGGCTTTGGTTTTCTTCGTATGGAGAACTATATGTCGGGCAAAAATGATATATATGTGTCACCTACACAAATAAGAAGATTTAATTTAAAGACCGGTGACGAAATTGTCGGTGATTGCCGACCGTCACAAGATGAAGATAAGTTTTCTCCGTTACTGTTTGTAAAGACTATAAACGGCGATCCGCTTGAAATTGCTTTAAAACGCAGACCGTTTGAACGTCTTACACCGATATATCCGAAAGAAAAAATAAGTCTTGATACAGGTGACAGAACAAGAACCGCATCAAGACTTATAGATTTAATCGCACCAATCGGAAAAGGTCAGAGAGGTATGATAGTTGCACCGCCCAAGGCAGGTAAAACTACTATATTAAAACAAATTGCTCAATCTATATCCGAAAATTATCCCGATATTAAATTGATAGTACTTTTAATAGATGAAAGACCGGAAGAAGTTACTGATATAAAACGTTCAATAGACGGTGAAGTTATATATTCTACATTTGACCAAATGCCCGAAAATCATTGTAAGGTTGCGGAAATGGTGCTCGAAAGAGCGTCAAGACTTGTGGAGCAGAAAAAAGATGTAGTAATTTTGCTTGATTCAATCACAAGACTTGCAAGAGCATATAACTTGACAGTTCAGCCGACAGGAAGAACTTTGTCCGGCGGTCTTGATCCGGACGCATTGTATAAGCCGAAAAAGTTTTTCGGTGCGGCTCGTAATATAGAAGAGGGCGGAAGTCTTACAATTTTGGCAACGGCACTTGTTGAAACGGGCAGCAGAATGGATGATGTTATTTTTGAAGAATTTAAGGGTACGGGTAATATGGAATTGAAACTCGACAGAAATCTTCAGGAAAAACGAATTTTCCCTGCTATTGATATTTTGAAGTCGGGTACAAGACGTGAAGAAGATTTGCTTAATGACCGTGAAAAAGAGGCTTGCTGGATTATAAGACGTGAGCTTGGCAGAAATTCAAATACCGAAACTATTGTCAGCTTTTTGCAGTATATGAGAAGTACAAGCAGCAATAAAGATTTTGTTGAGTTGATTATTAATAATTACGGAAGAAAATAATTTTTTGAGAACTGTAACGATTTGTTACAGTTCTTTTTTTTATTGTAATCGATGCAAATAGTGTATATAATAAGAAATAATCCACAATATATAGTATAATG
>ERZ859776.299-NODE-299-length-29218-cov-3.063094_pt1 | contig 29218 bp, 24 predicted proteins | sample MGYA00509987_ERZ859776 | MGnify/ENA primary metagenome ERZ859776 (study PRJEB30046, sample SAMN00715146) | human gut metagenome | study: EMG produced TPA metagenomics assembly of the A metagenome-wide association study of gut microbiota in type 2... | reverse complement strand
ATAACCTATTGCTTGCAAAGCTCCATGTATATCCTTAATTACTTCCCATATTCCTCCGCCTTTAAACTCTTCAGGAGATTGCGAAACAAGCTGCCATATTTCCGATAATTTATTGTTCCATGTATTTAGGGCATTGTCCAAGTTTTGAACTACCCAATTATCTGACATGATAACCCTCCTTTACAATTAAATTCAACATATGATAATGAGCAGACTTTAAGTCTGCCCATATATTATCCTGTTATCAGATTTAGTATTTCTTTTGCAAACGTAATAATAACTCCGCCTGCCAAAGTCAAAAATCCATTGGCTCTCTGGCTTGGATCATGAGATTTAAGAGATAGTCCCACTTGCACTATGCCGAATCCCAACAGTATCAATCCTATAGCTCGGATAAGTCCGAATATGAAATCAGACAGATTGTTTACTACCTGCAACGGATCGTCAGCGGCATAAACTGTTGTAAAGCATAACGCCGATGTTAAAATTATAGCTGCAAGTAATATCATTACCTTATAAATTCTAGTCGGCTTATTAATATTTGTTTTGTTTGGTTTATTCATAATTTGTTCCTCCTGCTTATTACTCATCTAATAAGGCTTCTAAATCCTCATCAGATAAAAGTTCAAATAAATCTGTTTGCGGTTGTTCTCCGTTGATTTCTCCGTCAAAGCTATCTCCAAGCGAAATATCAGCTATTGCCTGATCTATCTCGCCATGACAATAAATTCCGGCTTTGCCGTCTGCGGTCATATCAATGTCCGGATGTTTCATAATATCATACTTTAAGTCCATCACCGGACGTTCACCCCTTATAAAAAGAAGTGCATAACGGTTATCAAGCATACGCACCTCGTCAGGCGTTAAAAGTTCTCGTCCCGATATTTGATAATTAGTAGAATAATTACCGGAATGTCCGGTAGATTTCCCGTAAGTGTTAGTATCAATAGTCGCTTTTCCCAAAAGCTCGCTGACATACTTATGAGTACTTTGTTCGTTGCCGCCCAAGTATAGGAACTCATCACAGTTACCGACTATACTTTCCCATTGCTTTTCAAACAACGCCTTTAGCTGTGCTAAATTTTGAAGTATAATAGAAACGCTTACCTCTCTTGAACGCATAACGGATAATATCTTATCAAAATCATCAGGAAGCGAAACATTCGCAAATTCGTCCATTAGAAAATGCACATGTACAGGAAGTCTGCCTCCGTATTTATGGTCTGCAAGGTAGAATAACTGCTGAAATAACTGAGTATATAAAATTGATACTAAAAAGTTATAGCTTGTGTCATCGTCCGGTATCAAAGCAAACAACACTGTTTTCTTTTCTCCTAATGACGATAAATCAAGCTCATCTGTTACAGTCAAAGCCGCAAGGCTTGACAAATTGAATTTTTCCAACCTTGCCGCTAGTGTGATTTGAATGGATTTAAGCGTTTTAGCGCTTCCTGAATGATAATCCTTGTAGTACTTTACTGCAATATGGTCAGGTTCACGCATTTCCAATCTTTCAAACAGTTCGTCAAGGGGACTTTGATAACTGTCATCATCTTCATGCACTTCTCCTGCCCTTAGCAATTCCATAACCATAGGAAAGTTTTGTTCTTCCTCCGGTGCTTCGTATTTAAGGTAAAATATCAACGCTAACAGAAGCATAGAAGCTGCGGTATCCCAAAAAGGATCTTGTGACTGTGCACCTTTCGGAGTAGTTGCCTTAAATAAACTTGTCACAAGCCGCTGTACATCGTTATCGTTTCTGAGATAGACAAACGGATTATAGCAATGGCTTTTTTCCATTTCTATTAAATCCAATACACGAATTTCATAGCCTTTTTCTTCTAAAAGGTGCCCTGTATCACGCAGATTCTCGCCCTTAGGGTCTAAGACCACAAATGAAGTATTTGCCTGCATGAGATTGGGTTTTGCATAAAATCTTGTCTTACCTGCACCGCTTCCTCCGATAACTAAAGTCAGCATATTTCTCAAATGCTTTCTGCTGTTGTAGCATATACTGACATTCTGAGTTAATATTTTATTTACCTCAAATTTTGGATTGCTGTATTTTTTATTTACTTCATGAGCATTGCCCCATTTTGCAGAACCGTGTTCCTCTCCTTTGCGATAGTTTCTTCGTGTAGAAAAGTAAATGCCGATACCCATACCGTAAACAAGTAAAAAAATAAGGACAGTTTTTAAACTGTCCCTGCATAAATCTATTTTAAATGGATTCCGCATTGCTTCCGGCAAGTATTCTATTACATAAAACAAGCCATGTGATATATACGGAGCTGTCAATAAAGCAAACCATATAACAGGTACTAGTCCGCAAGCTGATAATATCAGTACTGTATGCCTGTCATCTTGTTTCACGGTTTTTTCTCTCCTTTTTTTCTTTAGGTTTTGAATCTATGATTTTTATTAAAACATCATCAATAACTTCTGTAGACATACCATTCTTTAATTTTTGATTTCTTTCATTTATCAATGTGTTATAAATAACTCCATAATCAGACATACTTAACTCAAGTTTAATTATATTTTTACTCATATACCCCTCCGTCTATTTTTTATCGGGATTGTTCACGCTGATTGGGAATTCTTCCTTGTTCAAGTATTCTTGACATTCTCAATGAAATATCCGACGCAGATTCACGAATATTATTCAATTCTCCCCGTACTTCCTGATTATCCATGCCTCTAAAGTATCCAGGAGCATTGCTGAAATCAAAATATCCTTTTGTTTCAATTCCATATTTTTTGCATAATAGATATGAAGCACAATATGCATTAAACGCATAACCGTCACGGTAATAGTCCTTATCCTTATTGGCAAATCCGGCTAAGGAAAGCTCTACTGTCAAACTTCTGAAAATATCCTTTGCATTCATTCCTTTTCTTACATAAATACAATTGTCCTCTGGAACAAACACAGCTCCTTTGTTTTCAGGCATTTTATCAGGCTCGCAAACGGATATATTAACAGGCGGTCTGCTTATCAAAGCACGAATAAGAAGTTTTTCATCTATACTTGCATTCTGCTGCGGCTTTTCCTGTAGTGTAGTCTGTGAAATATCGTATAGTTTTTTTGCATTGTAATATGTTCCGATACTACCGTCATCACGAGTATATTCCTTTCCCGGTTCTAAAATAAAAATAGGATTATTCTTTTCCTGTCTTTTTACATATGCACCTTGTTCTCTCCAATAACCATAATCGCCAAGCTTTTGTGCTTCAGGATTTTGTGCCGTAATCAGTAAAGCGTTATTTGCCGTATATCTGTCAAATCTGCTTTGAACATCAAGAAATGTTTGCAACGACTTTGCGTCAGCAGCAACCTTTTCTGTCATATGTTCCGACATATCATAACAGCGATTACGGTTTTCCTTACTCTCTGCCGCAAATACAGATGTTTTATCATTTGTATTAACAGCATTTACATTTAATATAGAATCAAAATTATCCATAAAACTTACCTCTCTTTAATATTTTTCTTCTTTTTGATATTAGGCTGTCTGTGAGCTAACTGTTTCTGACCTTTAGGCTTAATATCCTTTGAACGTGAATTTTGGTCAGATTTATCAGCGTCTGCTTTTCTGCCTTCACGTATTCTTTTCAATTCTGCTCTTACAGACGGTTTAGAAGTATTCCCCCTGTAGTTGTTTTCTTTCTTTAATGTAGGCTCGGACCGATGGGGGCTTTCGGTCTTTGCCAAAGAGGGGTTTTCCTGCTTTTTACCTTCTTTTTGAATCGGCTCTCCAAGCAGTTCTTCCATAAGCTTATCTTCCTCAGATTTTTCCGGCATATCTTTTTCGGGAACTGTATGAGTTTTTGACGACTCTGTTTTTTCTGATTTACTTCTCTCAATTTCAGTTTTGATTTTTGCAGTATCACCGACAGAAGCAAGCTACAAGCGTTCAACGATCCTGTTTATTCTTGCTGCGTCCTCCTCCTTAACGATTATATCTGTAATACCGTCTTTAAAGCCTTTTTTAGAACGTACAGCACAATATAAAATACCGTATCGCTTAGCTTCCTTTACAAAATCCTTTAAATCGCTGTTTTTTACTGAAAATACTGTAAGCGGTTTGCAGGAACGAACCAGTGTTTCAAGTCTGGTCTTGCCTTTAGTTTTTTTCTTATCTTTCAAAATAACATATAGAGCCGCTGCAATATGTTTTGCACCGGCCCCTGTTATTTTTAACGCAGCTTCACCCGCTTCAAGCGACATACGCACAATCTGATCAGCGGCTTCGCCTGATGTGTTCATTCATTCTTTCCTCCTTTTCCTGCCGTACTGATTCTATCTTGTCTTTCATAATATTTGACCGTTTTATAATCCCGTCACATAGCATCACTTCCTTTCTAAGTTCACCGATCTGCTTTGTCATATCTGCAATTTCCGATTTGATTTCTGACAGCTTTTCATTATCCTTGATGTTTCTGCTTTTGTACCTTAAATGCTGTCTTGTATCAATAAATTGCTCCATACGGCTTTGCAGATTTTCTTTATATGAAAAAAGCTGCCCAGCCGTATCAATATGATTACGGCAAAGCAGCCTTGTTTCCTTATTTATTTTATCAAGTTTAATTAAATCTTCCCGAATAATCAACCTTACCTTGTTTGGATTAACAGAATGCTTCTTAGGCAATACTCCTAAAAGATAACAGTAGTAAAAATACAATCCTCTTAGACCGCCTATTTTTTTAGATGCTTTATGATTACCTGATAATCGGTAAAAAACTGTTTTGTTCTCGTATGGTTTTTCAGCTTTAACCTTGTGATTATTCAGAATACGACGGCATATTGCTTCTTTTGTGTATTCTTCACCTAAATTACGGGCAAGTTTCATTCCTCTGTCCTTACCCTGTGGTTTGACTGTTATATCTTTTCCGAATTTAATTGCATAACCCATTTCTTTTAAATAGTGATAAAATTGCTTTTCGGTCCATGACTCAGATATAGCTTTGTCTATATCTGATTTAATTAAGCCACGCCATGTAGGACGTCCTTCTTTTTCAGCTTTCCATTCACCATAGTGCTTTGATTTTACATATTCGGCGTTTTCAATTACAGACAATCCAAATTGGCGGCACAATTTATCAGAAGCAGTACGCATATTGTAATAATCCTTTTTGGTACGATGATACCTCAGACCGTCAATAAAAGATACGGAATTAACCACAAAATGATTATGAAGATGATTTTCTTTATCAAGATGTGTTGCAACCAGTACCTGAAAACGATCGCCCCATAATTCTTCCGCAAGCAAAATGCCCATTTTATGTGCTGTATCAGGAGTTATATCATCATATGGTGCAAAAGACTGATAACCGTGAAATGCCATAATGCCCTCGTCTTTTCCATATCGCTTTTTTACTGCGAGCATTTCGCTCCTTGCAGTCATAGGAGTACAATTAACACCTGAAACATATTGCTGCATTATGGGTATATCCTCGTTATCTATATTAAAATTATCTGATTTTTCATTAGTCTTTTCCTGATCGACTGCATATGCAATAACATCTGACAATGACTGTTCTTCTTTGTCTGTCATTTCGGGCATTTTTATATAGTCAGGGTTAGTTGTTTTGTCAGGATTCTGAATGTAAATAACTACTTTGCCCAGCCACCCCTTAACACTCCAAATTGATGTAACTGCCATTTATTCTGCTTTATCCGGTAAAATAACCGCTTCTGTTATAACTCTTACTGTCTGTTCAAAATGGCGTACAGCTTTATCATATCGCTGTACGTCAACAACATTCAGCACATGAGCTTTCTGTGCTATCTGATTAAGATTGTTTCCGATTTTGTGAAGCTCTTTCATCATTGAATAATAATCAGGGGGATGAGTATTCTTAGGTACTATACCTTTTATTATCTGACGCAGATACGCTTCACGGGATAATCCGCTTTGTTTAACTTTTCTTTCTAAAGCTTCGGCTTCGGATTCATTTAATCTAAAAATTATCTCAATATTTCTTTTACGCATATTATTTCCTTTCCTTATTAATCTGCATACAGCACATAATAAAAACGCCTATTACTCCGCCTACTATCATTCCTGATAAAAACATTATCATTTTTTATCACCTCTCAATCTGGGGTTTCAGGGGAATGTTCCCCTGACAAGCTGCCTTTGGATATCCAAAGGCGTTGCTTGCTGGTATAGTGTATTACTGGTATAGTGTATTATCCGCTTCGCTGTTATTGCATTACATATTTCACCTTTCATAATCTTTAGGTTTTTTATTGATAAAATAACTTTCGGACACTTTTCTTGATTTTATTCCGTCATATGTTTTCGTAAAAATTTCGGGATTCAAAAACATTTTCTTAAACTTTTCCATATGTTCAGAAGTAAGCGAATCAAAATTATCTTCATTTAATCCGCATATAAAAAATGTACCAACCACTATATCCATTATTTCGTTGTCTTCATTTCTTACAGACCGATTTAATTCAAGTCCGTTAATTTTACCTTCCTCATTGCAAACAAGAGCAACAGGCTCTTCAAAAAAATATGCGGCTTCTATTGAGCCGCCTACTGCTTCCTGCATTGATTTAAGATCGTTTCCTATGTCAGACTCATAAGCGTTTTTATGCGGCTCTACCATTAATACTTTCATTTTCATTCGTTCCTTTCATTTAATATAATATTTATATTTTAAAATCTCTTTATCTCGCCATATCTCTTTTACTGCTTCTTTTATCAAATTCCCAGCCATAGACTTTTCCTATATCATCGCCCAGACGATTTGTAACACGAACTATATCAGAACGGGTTGCTTTATCGAAATAAATAAGATTTAATAATTTATTTACTTGGTTTTCTGTTGCTTTATCTTTTATAACACGATAAAGATAATGATTTGTTCCGTCATGATGTATAGCCGTACATCTTAAATCGCCTTTTCGGTCTACATACCACTCGTTTGAATCACAGTCGGAATAAAGACAATCCTTTATATTCCCACTGTCAATCATTTTGTATCCGCTTTTTCTGGCGTTCCATAATCCTAAATCTGCTATAATTATTATAGGTTTTGAAAGCTGAATATCAAGATTTATTCTTTCATCTTCAAGATACTCATTATTTATCTCATTCATTAAATTGTAAAGTTGGTCATCATTCATTTCAGGATATTCCGCCTTTAAATCCTCTTTCCAATCGTCAAAATTCAGATCAATATCGCTCCATATTATATTTTTATTACTTATCAAATTACTCTACCTTTCATATTCCTTTGTTCTTGTCTTATCATCGGCAGTAAAGCTTGCACCTACAAACTGCTCTGCACCTAAGATGTAATTGCCGTTACTCCAATTTTCTTCTGCTATCTCCTCAGCTTCCGCCAAATTCTCCGCTTCAACAGAAATTGTCATTTGCAGAGTTTCGGTTATAGTCACATTATATTCTTTTTTCATCTTACATAACTCCTTTTTTCTCTTTTTGTAATTTTAAGTCCTAGCTTCATACACAAAAAATCATTATAATCTTTACCTATAGGCGGGGGCTTATCTATTATATAATACTGCTTTGAAAGTACTGTTTTTATAGCCTTAGACGCAAGTCTGCCTGCCGTATCATTATCCAGGTGCAAAGCCAATGTATTAATCTCAGGATATTCATTAAAATATCGTGTTAATGCTTTAGGAACCTTACTCTGTTCGATATTTTTTGCAGGCTGATAAACACCGCAAAGTGATAACAAATGATTTTTTCGCCAGTTTCTGCCGTATAACTTTAGCAATGTGGCATAGGATAATAAATCTATAGCCGATTCAAACAGATGTACATATTTTGATTTTTCCTCAGCGGGTATTGAAAAAGAGTATTCCTTGTCACTGCCCTCAGCTTCACCAATATAGTCGCTCTTTATTCCACGCAATGAAGCTGACTTTGCTTTTCCTTTGGTATCCAGTCCGACAAATACTGAATTGTGATAAGGATAGCTTTCATATACACGTCCCGTTTGCATACAGAAGTTTATAATATCCGTATTGATACCCCTGTTTTTAAGATACATAACCACATTATTCTGACATCTGTTAGACTCAGGTAAAAGAAGCTTCTTTTCTGTTTTTTCTTTGACCTTTACATAAACGGGAGGACATACTGCCGATTTGCCTGTAATTGTTTCTACGGCATCCAAAAAAGAATACCCATTTACTTTTATCAGATAATCAAGCGCCGACCTTCCTCCTATTCCTCTGCTCCACCACATCCATTTCCCATTGGATATTTTAAGACTGTCATGGGTACGGGTCGAATAGGTACTGCTTGAAATCTTTACAAGCTCGTCAGGCTCGTAATTTTTAAGATATGTCAGCAGATCCATCTTTTTTGCTTCAAGTACTATATCCGGTGCGATATATGGCATAGATCTCAACTCCTTTTCAATTTTAACTTAAAAAGACGGATATGAGCGAAATGCTCTTATCCGTCTTTGTTGTATAACTATCTCTCATCATAGCTTCTATCGGACTTTTCCTTAGAATCAAAGTCCTTATACTTACGCTCGTCGATTTTCAAATCCACTTTTAGCTGCTGAAATCTAGTCATTTTATTTTTAAGTTCCTCTTCTTTTTCAAATGGCTTATTCGCTTCGGCAGCAGCTGTCTCTAACTGTCTTTTAGCGTCCTGTAATTGATTCCGGCAATTTTCAAGTTTATCAGGCAGACCTCCTAAGAAATTATCAAGTCTTGTTATATTTCCTCGTATATCTTCTCCCATAGTAACCTTATAACCCTGACTATGACTTAAATGTGCATAATACGTATCAGAAAAAGCGTCAAAACTCAAAGATAAAGAAAATCCGCAGTAACTGCCGACCAAAACGGGAGATTCTGAATTTATTGTCTTTATAACGCTCATTAAGGCTTTGCCGGCGTCCATTTTATCGGCATATAGAATTCCCTTTAACTCACATCCGGCATTACGGCTGTTTTTAATATGCTCCACGTCCTTCTGAAATGCGAATACCCGCTGTTCAAGGCTGCTGATCTGTGACGGATAATATTTTAAAACCTTATCTTCAAGCTCATATTTCTGATTAAGATAATCGTTTTTTAATAAGTTAAGCATATTAATTTCCGTTTGCAAAGTACAATACTCCATGATACGGGGATCGCCCGTAGCTATCGCTTTGCATTCGGCATAGGATAAAACCTCCGTATCAGCGTCCTCAATAATACGTGACGGAGCTTTGCTTGTCATGATCTGAGCAGTTATTCTCTGCTTGTTTTCTAACATCTGATACATATAGGCGTCAAATGTACGCTCGGTTATATACCTGAAAATATATACTTCTTTATTTAGATTCCCGAATCTGACCATTCTTCCGTGTCTTTGTTCTAAATCACGTGGTCTCATCGGAATATCAAGGTCATGAAGCGCTACAAGATATTTTTGCACGTTTGTACCAGCCCCCATTTTCATAGTAGAGCCGAAAAGTATTCGTATCTTACCGGTTCGTACCTTTGCAAAAATAGCGTCCTTTTGCTTGTTGTTCTTAGCCTCATGAATAAAAGCAATTTCATTAGCCGGAACTCCCGCACTGATAAGCTTATCGGCAATATCCTGATAAACATTCCATTGTTTTCTTTCTTCAACTACAAAAACGCCGTCTTTTTCAACAATTTCAATAGGATTGTATTTTCCGTCAGGAGTTGACATATCGCAGAAAATTAACTGAGTAAGCCGTTTATCTTTGGTTTTTTCCCATATATCCAAAATGTTTTTAACACAGGCGTTTACCTTGCTGTCAGGATCATCAGGAAGTTTTGGATTGATGACTCTCTGATCCAATGCAAGCTTTCTTCCGTCATTGGTGATCACAAGCATGTTATCTTCTTTTGGATCAACATTTCCTTTTCGTATTTTTTCGGCTCTTTCGGCTATTTTATTAAGCATTTCAATTTGTACTTCCGTAGGCGGAGTAACTACCTTTTTATATACTGCCTTTGGTTTCGGAAGATCAAGCATATCCTCAGTTTGTATATCTGCTGCACACTTAAACATATTTATAAGCTCAGGTACATTTTTGTAATAGGCAAGACGGGTTTTCATCTGAAATCCGCTGCCCTCCGGTTTAAGTTCCATTTTTGAGGTTTTCACACAGAAGTTTGACGCCCATGCGTCAAAATAATCAAGTTTCATTTCTTTTAATAAACCATACTGAATATACCTTTGCATAGTATATATTTCTACAATAGAATTTGAAATAGGAGTTCCTGTAGCAAGAATAACGCCGCTTCCGCCGGTTATCTCGTCAAGGTATCTTGTTTTAAGAAATAAGTCGCTTGCCTTTTGGGATTCAGTCTGTGCAAGTCCTGAAACATTGCCCATCTTAGTATGCAAATAAAGATTTTTAAACATATCTGCCTCGTCCACAAACAGGCAGTCAACACCTAACTCCTCAAATGAAATTATATCGTCTTTCTTTGACTGGTCGCTCAATTTTTTTAGCTTTGCCTCAAGCGACTTTTTAGTTCTTTCCAACTGTTTAATAGTAATCCTTTCTCCCTTATCTGATTTCAGTCGAGAAATTCCATCTGTAATTTCTTGAATATTCTCTTTTATTAAGCGTTCCTGACGAGCATAGGAAATCGGGATTTTTCCAAACTGAGTGTGAGTTAAGATAACGGCGTCATATTCGCCTGTAGCAATACGGGCGAAAAATTTACGGCGATTACGCTTTTCAAAGTCCTGTTCCGTTGCAAGAAGTATATTTGCGTTTGGATAAGGACTCATAAAAGCGGCGGCGAAGTCATAAAGGGTATTGTCAAGCACAGTTATCATAGGCTTTGAAGCTATTTTGAGCTGCTTTAATCTCATACATGCAGCACACATTGTAAAAGTCTTTCCTCCTCCTACTGCATGAGCAATCAAAGAATTTCCTCCGAAAACAATTCTAGCCACCGCATTTTTTTGATGTGGATTAAGGCTTATTTCCGGATTCATTTCAGGGAAAGTCAGCAGAGAACCGTCGTATTCTCTTGGTTTTAAACAATTAAATCTGTCATTATATATTCTGCATAACTTTTTCCGCCTGTCAGCGTCCTGCCATATCCACGATTCAAACTTCTGCTGTATTATCTCCTGCTTATTCTGTGCAAGCGCAGTTTCTTTTTGGTTCAGAACTCTGCTTTCTTTTCCGGTCACGGAATCATATTTTTTGTCCCAAACACGAACAGTACGCAGATTAAGACTTGATTCGATTATCCAATACGCATTAAGTCTTTTTGTACCGTACTTTGAAATTGCATTAACATTTTCCTTATCTATATTCTTATTGCTTACATACCATTCTCCGTTACTTTCCATAAACTTTACGTTTATTTTATCCCTGAAATTTACACTCGGATTTAAAAGTTCATATACAAACTGATCAATTATGCCGCTTGGTATCCATGTCGTTCCCAGCTGTACCTTTATATCTCCGGGACCTAAATCTTTAGGCAATACTCTATCAAGAGCTTTTACATTTTCCTCATACTTTTTATCAGTTTCCGCTGCTTTCTGTGCAGCTTCAAACTTGCGGCGTACATTTCCCGATAAATATTCTTCGGCTGTTTCCCAACCGGTAAGTTCGTCATGTGCAGTCAAAGGATTCTGATATATCTTGCCCTTTAATTCTTCTGTGAGCTTTTCCATGCCTTTGCCGTAAAGGGATTTCATATAGGCTATATCAATCAAACCCTTTTCGTTCAGTGACAATGCAAGGGCTTCATATGCATTATCAACTGCATTAACGGTTACTTTCGGCTTTACGGTGCGTTTAGTAAAAATGTCCGCTTTGCGTGAAAACTGCTTTTCATCATCAAGTATTTCAAGAGAACAGAGCAAACCGTAAGAGCTGTCGCTTCTGAACGCAAGATTATTCGCCCTTGAATTTAAAATACCGTATGAAGCTGTATAGGAATCATAAAGATAATTAAGCCTTGACTGTTCCTTTCTTATGTCCTCGTCAGGATAATCGTCAGCCTGCATTTCAAGCAGATTTCTGACGCAGTCACGTATTTTTATCATTCCGCTTATACGGCTTGCCGCTGTATCAGACGGGTACAATCTTATCATTCGGCTGTTTTCACGATAATACAGCTTTCCATTAACTTCGGTAAAACTAAAATTTCTAACAGACGGATCGGCTGGTATTGATTCAGCTTCCTCATCACGTTGGTGCTCATAATCAGGAATATCGGCAGAAATTTTATTGACTGCTTCAGAAAGCATTTCTTCAAGATTTGTTCCATCTACCTGCTTGCAGGCACTCTGCATACCGTACGGTGAAGATTCTATAACCATTTTGCCTAATATCATTTCAGGGTGTTCGGCAAAATAGCTGTTTACCGCAAGTCCGTTTTCATCTTCATTTAAATGTATCCAGTCAGGTTCAATGTCTATTACACGTTCTCTCTTTTGCAGGAACAAAATATCAGAGGTAATTCGTGTGCCTGCATTTTTAGAAAATGTGTTGTCAGGCAGACGAATCGCTCCTAAAAGCTCTGCTCTCTGAGCTATATATTTACGCACATCGGAACTTTTTTTGTCCATAGTGCCTTTAGTTGTTATTACTGCCATTATTCCGCCCGGACGAAGTTTATCAAGGGTTTTAACAATAAAATAATCGTGAACATACAGTCCCAGTCTGTCATATTTTTTATCTGCTATCTGATATGAACCGAAAGGTATATTTCCCACGCTTACATCAAAGAAATTATCCGGCAAATCAGTATTTTCATAGGAGGTTATGTCAATTTGATTTTCAGGATAGAGAAGCTTTGCTATTCTTCCTGAAACGGAATCCTGTTCTATACCGTACATCTTAACATTTTTCATACTTTCAGGTATTAGCCCCTGAAAGTTACCTATACCGCAGCCGGGATCAAGAATATTCCCCTCTTTAAGTCCTGTGTTTTCAATTACTTTATACACTGACTGAATAACGGCAGGAGGAGTATAAAAAGAGGTTAAAACTGTTTCCTGTGCTGAACTGTACTCATCAGGCGTAAGAATTTCCTTTAACTGAGCGTATTCATTTTTCCATTCCTCATTTTCGGAATCAAAGGCGTTAGAAAGACCGCCCCAACCAACATATTTTGCAAGTATTTCCTGTTCCTCAGGCAATGCCTGACGGTTTTCCTCCTCGCATTGCTTTAAAATTCTGATAGCTTCAATATTTGACTGAAAACGGTGTTTTGCTCCTCCGTAAGACGGGTGCATATCAGTGATACGATAGTTTTTGCCCTCGCTGAGAGTTTCATTTTTATAAACCGGCTTTATCTGTTCCGAAACGGCTTCTTTCTTCTCAGGCTGGTGTTGCTCCTTTTCAAAAGCCGGAACAGAAAAAACAGATTCCGGCTGTGAAGCTGAAATCTGCATATCCTTGTATTTAGCAAAGTCCTCTATATACTTACGGACTTCTTCCGGCATTTTATCGTCATAAAATGTAACCTCACGTTCAGTAGAAATATGAGCTATATTTTCATAATCGCCGTACTTCTCTCTGAGTTTATTACAAACGGTTACTCCGTTTCCCATATGAGAAAACATAATGTCATACGGAGATTTATAACGCTTCTCTATTTCTTTGACTGCTTTTCTCCATTCAGATAACGGTACTGCACTTGTATTATCCCAACCTGTGAACGATACAATTTGATTATTTTCTGCGTAATTGACAGTCATATTAAAATCACGATAGTCAATTATCATTTTATTTCTCGAATAACCTTGATTGCTTATATTTTTAAACCATTCTAATGTAAAAGCGTTAAGCTCCTTTTCGAGCCTGAAATCAGCAATTTCCTGATACTCTCTGTCACGCCTTGTAACTCCATCATTTGCCGAACGGTTATTTCCATCATCTCCTCCGCCTGTTTTTGTATCTCCTTCAGATGACTGTTGAGTGTTCCCGTTGTCAGATAATTCAGATACACTCCGTACCTTTGTTTCATTAGATACTGCCGGCGAAGAAATGCGAACTTCCCATAAACCTCCTGCTGAGGCTTTTCCTCCAATTCGGGAAGATAAAACCCGTCTTGTTCCTTGTAATTCAGTTTCTCCATTATTAAAACTCCTTTCATCAGCTTTATTATCAGCTTTTTCATTATATATCTTTGAATTATTCTGTGCAAATGTGCGATTTTCAAAATTTCTCACTGTTTTAGCAACAACTGATAAAGCTGTTTCGGAAATATCGCTTACTGCCGTTCCGAATATGTTCATTAGCTCCGGCGTGTTAAACTCCGTAACTTTTTGAAAATCCTCTCTTTCAAAATATCCGTCAGCGTCAAAACCGCACCTTTCAAGCAGCATAAATGCTAAACTGTTCGATAACAGACTGCTTACCAGAGCCTTAACATTAAACTCATCAAGTTCTTCCAAGAAACTGTCCTTACGGCTTAAAAAAATATCGTGAAAATAATCTGTCAAATGATCCTCAGCCATGTTTTTAGAAGCTGTAAGTATAACCCTATCAAGTTCACCGGAAGATTCAGAAACGCCGAATGCATTAATAACCGCTTCTTTCACATCATCATAATGCTGTTCTCCTACCTCCCATAACGGAACAGCGGGATATAGATAAGCATTTCTGCTTTCCTGCGTATCAGATATATCAAAATAATATTTCACCTTTGGATATGCTGACTTCTTATCCAAGACCGCAATTCCTGTTGAATATTTTTTTACTGTACGTCCGAAACGCTTATTCCAGTCACCTATCTCTAAAACCGCTTTTGCTTTCGGTCGCTGCACATATACCAGAAGCTGTTCATCAAAAGGCAATCGGAAATTCTGACATGCTGATTTTAAAAACGATGTCCATTTTTCAGAATCGGACGTAATTTCTTTAAGAGCAGATTGATACAACTCTGTTATTTTATCTGTTTTCCCAGCCAATTTTTATCCTCCTAGCGTTCTCTCTCCACTTTCTTAGGTGGATATTTATCTAAAAACTCATTGACCGTATGGCAGTCACCGTAAGCAAAATTCCAATCTCTATCCGGATCAATATTTAAAAGTCCGCTTTGCGAAAGTTTTATCAGTTCACGGGTAAGAATTGTGCCGAAATGATTTACAACTATGCTTTTGCCTATCTGCACCGGATCGCTCCAATCATCGTTATGACGTACTTCATACATATACAGTCCTTTAGGTACGGTAGCTTTGTCAATGCGGATATTTGTAAATAATGCAGGCTTATTGAATACCGTAATTTCTTCAAAATCCTCAGTCATAGCATCGTATCTCATATTTATCTCTCCTTATCTCTATTATGCTTAATAGCCTTGCCTAGTTTATTATAATTACGAAAGTTAGCATCTTTGGTATTCCAACCATATTTTGAGCCATGAATCATAGCTGCTTCCTGTTGTTTTGAAACATTTAGCTTTGCATTATATTGGTCGGCTAATTTACGCTCTTTGCCTTTCCACTCCGGCGGAACAGTACAAGAAGAATATCCGTGAGTACCGAATTTTATCTGTATAAGCTCTCCCGTTGACGGAAGCGTACTATAACAAAAATCGGGAAGTGCAGGTATTACAGGAGTATATTTAACGTCACTTTTCTCCATACGTTCTGCAAATTCACAGATATGGAAAAGCGTGATTCCGACTTCAACATGATATTCATCAATAAATCTGCATATTTTTATATCACTTTTACCATCGGGATATTCAAGCTTTATTCTGCCGCCGTCAGCTATACGGAAAAGCTGATTATATCTGCTGTCTATAAAACGTATTCCTTTTTCAGCTTTTTTCATATGACTGTCAAGATATTGTTTTACATATGCATATACATAAAAGTTATAATCTCCGTTAATAGGATTACATCTGATAAGGTACGCATACTTGTCGGTATTAAGACGAAAGCCGTACTGTTTAGAATAATTTTGCTCAATACAGCCTTCTTTGTGTTTATGACAATATGACTGCATAGAGCTTAAATTTTCCAATAATCCTCCGTATGCTTTGTCAGACCTCAAACCATTGATAACAGTATCAAATTCCGATTTGAATTCGTCTGTTTTTAAATATATGCGATCATCAAACCACGTTGTATAGAATCCGTTTCCGCTTTTGTCAAAATCACCTCTCAAATAACCGACAAATCCTGTCTGTCCGCTAATCTGTGTGCTTTGACCGAATAAATACAGATTTTCTTCCGGTGTTGCGGTATTTAATACATTTATTTTATCTTTCATTACTTCTTTCTTTTCCTTTCAAATATTGCGTATAACCTTTTACCTCATTAATTAACTCTTTTAAATTGTGATAACTTCCCGCCTTTAGATTTTCATTTACCCTGTCGTAAATACGATAATCCGAATGAAACACGGCTCTTGAAACTTCATTGACCATATGCAGAGAAGTATTATCCTGAAACAAAAACTGTAATGCTTCGATCATTTTATTTTCACTAGGATGCAAACTTACTTCTATTCCATAATTACTACTCAAATAAATCTGATTTGGCGATAGTCTAATACCAATACTGGATAATATACTGCTTAAATCTCGTGACGGAAATTCTATAACTGCCATGTTATTACCGTATTTGACAGTAGCAAATAGGTTATATACATTGCTATTGTTTCTGTAAACATTACTTTCAAGAAACTTCAATTCATTCATAGCACGTTCGCATAAATCTCTGGTAGCTTTCAACGAATTATCAGTATAGTGTCCCCAATTATACTCCTTTCCGTCCTTACATTCCCATGTAACAAATTGATTTGGCTCATGCATACTAACGCCTAAAACAAATTCCGTATCTCCTACATGAACTGAATCTGTAATTATATATCCTTTATTTATTTTATCGTTCATCTCAATCCCTCCTTTATTTTAGTTATGTAAAAGGGCGGTAAAACCGCCCACAAAAACTTACTTTTTCTTATTGCGGAATCTAAGAAATACAAGTGCAGCAACTATAAATACTACTAAAACTACAGCTATAATTGTTTTTGCTTCCATCTTTATTCCTCCGTTCTGTTTTTCTTTCTCTTTCTGTAAACTCCAGTAATGCACAATACAGCTGCTCCTGCTAGTGCTATGCCCATTAAAGCTGACCAAAGCGGTATATTTCTTTCATCTCCTGTTTTCGGAGTGTCCTTTAATTCATTGTGCATTTTTATTACTGCCGTTTTGTTATATTTTATTTCTACAGTCTGATTGTCAGGTAAAATATATCCTGCCGATACGCTGTCTGATACCTCTGAAATTTCATATTTTCCTATACGCAGATTTTCAATCAGAATTTCTCCGTTCTTATCAGTTTTAAAAGTCTGTTCGTAATTTTCTCCTTTTACTTTAAAAGAAAATCCCTCAAGCTTACCGTCTGAGGAAGTTTTGATTATCTTAAGAGTACCTGTGTGCGGAGCATTGATAAATCCTATTCCTGCCTTATTTTCAACACTATAGGTTTTTCCGTTTTCTTTAATAAAAACATAATATGAATTTTCATCAAGAATAAATCCCTCAGGTGCTATTTTCTCTTTAATAAAGTATCCGCCGTAAAGAACATCGGTCATTGTATATTTTCCGGCATCCTTTTCAGTCATTTCACCTATCAGCTTGTCCTTACCGTCCAGCTTCTTATTTCCGTTGGTATCCTGATAAACCTCAAATATTGCTCCTGACAGCTTGTTATCGGGATAATCCTTGTCAACCTTTGTAAGTTCAATGTTACCTCGAATTTTTTTATTTTCTATTTCAATTTCCACTATATCCTTATCATTTTCAATAGTGACAAGGTGATTTTCATCACTTAATACATACCCTGACGGACTTTCAATTTCTCTCAATATCCAATTGCCGAACGGAACATTGTCAAAAGAAAAACTGCCGTTTTCATCAGAAACAGCAGTTATAATCGCATTTTCCTTATTAAATTCCTTACAGTTTGGATCAAACAAGCCTATTAAAGCGACTGCAAGACCGTTTCCGTCCTCGCCTTTTTTAATACCATTGATTTTTCCATGCTTTAATTTATTTTCAATAGCTTCACCGTTATTGACTTCGAGCTTGACTGTAGCTGTATCTTGTCTCGCATATGCAAATTCTACCGGATACTTTTTATCGCTGATAATATAGTGTTCATCTGCTGCAATCTCCTGAACATAATATTTTGCAAACGGCAGTTTTAGCGAGAATACCGCTTTCATATTTTCATCAAGACTGATTTCTGAAATCAGACCGTCTGCAGATATGGAACTTCCGTTAGCCGCTGTTATTTTTTCTTCTGCAAATAATCCAAAACGCACATTTTGGTATTCGTTATTTGTTCCGATTCCGTAGGCTTCGTCTTGTTCCAAAACTTTTTCAAGACTTATCTCAACTTTCTGATAATCGTTTACAAACGCCGTATTTACAGTATCTCTTACTTCGATTTCCTGTTCTGCATAACTGAGTTCAACAAACTGAAACTCGCTATTTAAAACATAACCGTCAGGTGCTTTGATTTCCTTGACCTCATATTTTCCTAAATACAACAAGTCTGTTTCAGCATAGCCGTTTTCATCAGTGATAATTTCAGCAACAACATCTCCTGCATTCGCTCTGACAGTACCGTCCGCCGTAACAATATCCTTAGACGCAATTACCTGAAATACTGCTCCCGACAGATTTCCTATCTCAAACACAGGAGTGTATGTTGTAGGGTTTTCAATAAAATTACCTTTTTCATCTGTATATGCGGAAGAAGTTCTATTTACTCGTGTAAAAATATCTCCTGTTTTCTGAACGCTGATTTTCCCCTTTTGTGCCATATTAGGACGTTCAACTTTGATTATAGATATTTCATTTTCCTCTCCGCTTTCTTCCTGCACTACGTCAAAATAGACCGGTTCGGAATTTAAAACATAGCCATACGGAGACTGTACCTCAACTAATGAATATCCTTTACCGTATTTCAGCTTTTCAGGAGTAATTAGATAACCCTCTTCATTTGTATAGAATGTGTCTATTTCTGTAACTTCCGGATAAGTGTATTTCATTGTTATAAGATTACCGTCAGGGTCATATATCTGAAAACCGACACCTGAATATGGAATAATTTTTCCTGTTTCAGCGTCTGTTTTGACTATTTTTATATAGCTTGCAAATTCAGCATTGTTAATAAGGTACTGATATATCTTGCCGTTTTCAGATATATATACGTCAAAATCAGCTATATGCTCTCTGCCGTCCCAGCCCTTTGTCTGATGTACTGTGTAAATGCCGTACGGTACTTCTTTACTTTGAGCAAATCCGCTTTCATCACAAACAAGAGTATCACGTTCGCTGTCCTTTGCATTTTCATAGCTTCCTGCGAATTTTAAGAATATCTGAAATTCAGCTCCTGTTTCCGGCGTTTCAATTTGAGTGCTTCCGTCATTAGTATGCTTTATGATCGCAATTCTGCCCTTAACGACTTTTTCCGTCACATTACTCAATATGCTGTTGTATTCAATTTTAAAGTTCTTAGCTTCTCCACCGACCTTGTATACCGTAGTATCGAGGAGATAGCCCTCGCTAGGAGTTATTTCTTTTATAGTCCAGTTATCTCCGCATACATAGTACTTTGTTGTGAATTCGCCGTTTGCATTTGTAGTATACTTATCAACAAGCTTTCCATTTTCATAAATTCCGTAAACAGCTCCTGCAAATGTTCCGTTGCCCTGAGCTGTTGATTTCTCCGAATCCTTTTTTACTACCTTAACATTGAATTTCTTTAAAATATTATTAAATGTGACCGACGCTGTTTTTCCCGCCTGAACATTAACAGTAACACTTTGTTTATCTGCATAACGTAACGGAACAGATTCGGTTATTGTATAGCTTCCTTCTTTAAGGTCAGGGATATTTATCTTGCCGTTTTTATCGGTTTTGACCGTATAGGTCTTACCGTTTCCTGTTACGGTAAACTCAATTCCTGAAACTATACCGTCCTCAGAAGTCTTTATAATATCAAGACTTCCGTTTTCAAGTCCTTTTACCGATACATAATATTTTCTTGGATCGGCTTTAAGCTCGGCTAATGTCTGCTTACTGTCGCATGTAAGAGTTAGGAAACCTGTAAGCTCACCGGATTCATTTACATTATTCTGAACTAATTTTACTGTAGCAATTTTGCCATCGTCTGCTTTAATTTTAAGAGTATTATTTGATTTTTTTACTATGCTTCCGTTTTGTATATCTGCATCAAAATTTGTAAGCAGATTATTTTTATCAGTAAATGTATATGTTCCGTCACTCTCTGCTGAAACGGCTTTAGCTTGTGCTATTGTTTTCATTTTATATGCAAAAGACGGAGATTTTGTATGTGACTTAATTAACGCCTCATATTCCCCGTAATATCCTTTTATTTTCTGTCCTGCATAATCATCGTTAAAGCAGCTGAAAATGTTTTTAACAGAAGTATATCCATTATCAATGTTCTTGAAGTTCAAATCTCTCTGTCCAACGATCACTTCCCATACTAAAAGCTGTGTTGCAACATATCGGTTATACCCTTCGACTGTATCAAGCCTTCCGGTATATGCGTACAAGAATACTTCTCCCAACACAATTCTGATTTCATCAGCGTTTAAAGTATCATTTTTTACTTTGTTCAGATACTCGTCTGCTGCGTCCTTGCTGTAATTATCTCCGGTAAGGACATGTGCTCCCGGTTCTATGCAATATACAGCTCTGTAACTTCCCGATTTATGAATCATGCACCAATAGTCAGCGGCATTTATTTTATATCCTTTTCCTATTGTTAAATCTTTATTTATTCCAAGTTCCTGTGCATTTTCAATTTGTATTACAGTATCGCTTGCAGAAACTGTTATACCTGCCGGAATCATAGTAAATACTATTGTCAGCAAGGTAAATACAGATACTGCTCTTTTCAATATTTTTTTCATGTGCATTTTCCTTTCCTATTAAAATAAAAAAGACCAATGCTTAAACATTGATCCTTAAATAAGTTATATTTAAATTCACCACATCAAATAGAGATCATAATCATCTTTAGTGGTTTTATTCCAGTAAACATAAATGCAGCTGTATTTCTTTATATCATTTTTACTCATTTTTCCGTCACTCAGCCACTCATTATATATTGTATTAATGTAACTGCTTACAGCTTCGTTTATTCTGTCTGTGCTTTTCAGCTTTGCTGTTTCTATAGGAGTATTCCACGAATATCCATTCCATACATCAACATTTCCGCTTAAATATACAACACCTTGTTTGCCGCAATTTGAACATTCAGTACCGATTTCATATGACTTGACCAGTTCTTTAATAAAGCTGTTTACCTGTTCTATGTCTGCTTTAGAAAAACTTTTTTGCTTTACTGTTGTTTTTTTAGTTCTAACTGCTGTCTTTTTTGGCTTTACAGCTTTAGTTTTCTTTGCTTTGGCTTTTTTAACTGTAGTTTTTGAAGTCGTATTCTTTGATTTCACACTTTTACCTGTACTGCTTTTTACTGTAGTGGTATTTTCTTTTGTTTTCTCGGTAACAGTTTTAGTTGTTGATGATACGGTTTGCTTATCTGTTGTTTTTTTAGCAGCAGATGTTGTAGTTATATTTTCTGTTAATACTGTTGTGATACTATCCGAATAAGAAACAGCTTCCGTCGTTGTCGTAACTGAACTGCTTTCTGTTACTGATGATGATTCTTCTTTGCTTTCTTTTTCATTACAGCCTGAAAGCAAGGTAACTGCTGTAAACAGCGAAATTAATAATATTCCCGATTTTTTCATAATTCTTCCTCCAGTAAAATTATTATATATTTTAATCATCTGTCTGTAAAGTATTTTTCTATGTTTTTATACATAGGTAATTTTATTTTAAGACAGTATTAACATTTTTCTTTCCGCTGGTATTTTCGGCAAGTAATCAGGGGGTGAGGTGTGGAGAGGGGGAGAACGGCTTTGAGCCGATTTCTTAAAATGGACATACTTATCCCTTGTTAGTATTTTACCTTTCTGATCTGTTTTTTTCATTTCTTTCTCTCTTTCTGTATAGCTCCAACGCTTTTATTATTGTTTCTTCCATATTTTTTGCAGGAGTTCCCGGCGAAAAATATTTGTCTATACGACCTTTGGGTATCTTGAACTGTTCTATCTGATTGGGCTTCTGTTCTGACAGTATAGATGATATGGCATCTTCACTCAGTCTTTTTTCTTCTGAAAGCTTACGCATTTTAATTGCCTGTACATGGCTTGGGGTACAATCCTCATATTCCATAGTATCTAACAGCGTATATTGTTCGTCTTTTGTCAGATACGATATTTCAACAGCAGGACGCATAGCTATTCTGCCCTCGTCTACCATATCAAGTATTTTCGGTATCAATTCAGTGAGCCGAATATATTTGCGTATTTGTTCATGACTTTCACCACTTTGCTCAGCTAAAAGTTGCCTTGAAGTCTTTCCATGAAACTTCTGCAACAGTGTTGCAGAAGTTAAATCAATACGCTGTCCTTGTCTTTTCATAGCTTCAAGCTTCATCTTATATGCAAATGCTTTTTCTGAGGGTAAAATATGTTCTCTCTGCAAGTTTGAATCTACCATTATCACTACTGCTTCATTATCTGATAAATCTCTGATTATGCAGGGAATTGTCTTTTTATATGCTAACTCACTTGCTATTTTCCGTCTGTGTCCTGATATCATTTCATATCCGCCTTTTTCTTTTGATCTGACAAGTGCCGGTACTAAAACTCCGTACCGTCTTACGCTCTCTGCCATTTCAGACATACTTTCGTCCATTTTTACCTTAAATGGATGATCGGGAAAATCGCTGATTTCTTCAAGAGGAATATCTATTACTGATTCTTTATCCGAATCAATTCCTCTGCTGTTCATCTTTTATACCTCCCTTGTGAATTTTTTATGAGCTTTTGCAAAAGTTCTATTTATACTTTATCATCTTTACACTCCTTTCAATTAATAAAGCACATTGGTTACTTCCAATGTGCTTTTATATATTTTTTATGTTCCGATTTCAGTCTTTTTCTCTTTTAACTTCTTCGGATATTTTTTAAGCCGTATACTAAAAAGCATACGGTTAGTAAAAATTATAATCCTAAACTTATTTTAATAGCTTGATCTATATCACTCATTCCATGTATACAACCTACATAATCAATCAGTCTGGTTTTTGCTATAGTTCTTATTTGTTCAAGATATATATACGAATTATATGGCAAAAAACTTGTTTTAATGGCAACATGAGTCGGCATTTTTTTATTTTTAGTTGAAATAGACGCTACAATTACAGTATCACTATACAAATTTCCAAGATTATTTTGAATTATTATAACTGGACGTACTCCTCCTTGTTCCGAGCCTATTACTGGATTTAAGTTCGCAAAAAAAATATCTCCTCTATTTATTATCATTTTATCAATATTAATACATCTATATCTTGAACATAGTATTTTACCTGATTCCTTATTAGCCCATATGCATTTTTTACAAACTTCTATATTTATCATTATTCCTCCCTGATTTTTTTTAATATGTAAACAGGGTATTTTTATACCCTGCTTTCTTGTTTGATTAAGACATATTTTTTACTGTAATATTTATCCTCGATAACCCTTACAGCCGGGAACAATTAGGACAACTGACAGCCATCAGTTTCATGGGATTTTCACCCCTCTGTGGTTCTTACAGAGCCGCTCTCATTGCCTTATTCCAATTCCACTTGGTGCTGTGACTGAACGGAAGTATCATTATCCTCTCACATTTCATCGCCTGCTTTGAAAGCTATTCAAAGTTCAAGATATATTTTATCGCTCGTTTTATATAAAAGTCATGGCGCATATTCTTTGTGGCTACCGAGATTTTATACCGATTGTGAGATTAATGTATCCTAATGCTGATATTCAATTTTCAAGATGCTTCTTTTTATGATAAAAAGATAAAGGATTTCTCCTCTACAATATAAAGCCGTTTGAAAATTGAATTTTTTGTCTTTGTCGTAAAAAATTGCAATAAAAAACATCGTCGATTAAATGTAAATCCACGATGTTTTGATATTTTGTACCCTTGACATAAAATTAACCATAATGATAATATATTAATATGGTTTATAATCTGATTCAAACTAAAAAGGATGGTGAGTAAAACTTGAAATTTTTCATTTACAGTAGAAAATCTGTTTACACTGGAAAGGGTGAAAGTATAGAAAATCAAATAGAAATGTGTAAACAATATATATCTTCCAAATTCCCAGATGATATTAATAAAGATATAACTGTTTATGAAGATGAGGGATTTTCAGCTAAAAATACTGATAGACCTCAATTTAAACAGATGCTGAGTGATATAAAATTAAAAAAACCAAACTATGTAGTATGTTACAGGCTAGATCGAATAAGCCGAAATGTAAGCGATTTTTCATCATTAATTGAAGAATTAAATGACAGAAGTATATCATTCATATGTATAAAAGAAGAATTTGATACATCGAAGCCAATGGGTAAGGCAATGATGTACATAGCTTCTGTATTTGCTCAATTAGAGCGTGAAACTATTGCAGAACGTGTCAGAGATAATATGCTTATGCTTGCCCGTACCGGACGTTGGTTAGGCGGTACTACTCCAACTGGCTATACATCTGAAAAAACTCAGGAAATTATTTTAGACGGAAAAATAAAAACTTCATGTCAATTGAAAGATATTCCAGAAGAATTATTAATCGTTGATATGATGTTTGAAAAGTATTTAGAATTAAAAAGCGTTTCGGGAGTTAGTAAATACTTAATAAAAAACAATATTAAATCACGCAGCGGAAAATATTATTCTTTACTTGGAATTAAAGAAATACTGCAAAATCCAGTATACTGTATTGCAGATAAAGATTCTATGAATTATTTTATCGAAAATAACTCAGATGTATGTTTTGAAGAAAAAGACTGTAAAAACAATTATGGGCTTCTTTCATATAACAAACGTGATTATAAGAAAAAACATGCTCCTCGTTTGACAAAAGATAAATGGATTATTGCTATTGGTAAACATAAAGGACGTATTCCGGGAAAGCAATGGGTGGCAGTTCAAAATATTATTGAAAGTAACATTCCAACAGGAAAAAAACCTGCTAAAATGCATAATGATTATTCATTATTGTCTGGTATGATTTATTGTCATAAATGCGGAAATCGAATGTTTGCTAAAAACAGAACAGGGCGTGGTGCTAATAAAGAAACATTTGATTATATTTGCAGTAATAAATTAAGAGGTAATGTTCAACTATGTGATTGCCAAAACATTAATGGACTTTTAGCTGATGATTTGGTGTGCGAATATTTAATGAGTTATACAAATGTTAATTCTGAAATTTATAAAATATTGGATAAAAGAAAAAATAAAATGAAAGAAAATTCAAATAATCCAATTACTGCTTTAGAGGAAAAGATAAAAAAACTTAATACTGAAATGGATAATTTAATTAACACCTTATCGGCTAATAATCTTGGCGAAGTATTTATACAGCGTATTAATTTGCGTATCACAGAACTTGATAAGGAAATAAATGAACTTTCAAATAAGAAAAAATACTTAGAAAAAGATTTGAATATTTTAAATAATCAAGAACTGCAATACGACATAATAATTAATCTCTTATCCAGCTTTAAAAACAACTTTAAATCGTTATCAATTTACGATAAAAGGACATTAATTAAAATACTTGTTCAGAAGATTGTTTGGGATGGACAAGACTTGCATATTTTTATATACGGCGGGTAGACACTTATCAGCAATCTGCTCGTCGTTACCACAAAAAAACGGTAACTTATGTTCAAATTTGCCTTTTGGCTGGTGGCGCATTTCCCTCCCTTATTTCAATTATAACAATGTTTTTTACAGCTTCTGCTGCAGGAGCAATGCGATCGGGACTTTCGGCACTGATCCTTCTTGTGGTAATACTCGGCGGAGTATTGATGACTCTTTTTGTATCATGGATATTGTCTAAAACCGTATTGAAAGGCGTTCCCTCGTCCTTTGCTTTGGAGCTTCCTCCATACAGAAAACCTCAGATAGGAAAGGTTATTGTACGTTCAATTTTCGACAGAACTATTTTCGTTCTGGGCAGAGCCTGCGCAGTCGCCGCTCCGGCAGGACTTCTTATCTGGTGTCTCGCAAACTTTACCGTCAGCGGTGAAACAATTCTTTATCATCTTTCGGAATTTTTACAGCCGCTGGGGAATATACTTGGAATGGACGGGGTTATTCTTCTTGGATTTATTCTGGGATTTCCGGCAAATGAAATTGTTATACCTGTTATTATTATGTGTTACATGTCCTCCGGAACAATTATGGAAATGGAAAATATGCACGCACTTAAGCTCTTGCTTACTGACAACGGCTGGAACTGGGTCACAGCTCTTTGTACAATGATTTTCATTCTTTTTCATTTTCCGTGTTCTACAACGTGTCTCACAATAAAAAAAGAAACAGGAAGTCTTAAATGGACTGCTGCCGCTTTTATTCTTCCGACAGTCTGCGGTGCAGCGATATGTTTTATTATTTCCTCTTTGGCGAGACTTACCGGAATCGCTGCATGAAAATAATTCCGAATGAAAAATTATATAAAATTTTGTCAAAACGGCTTGAACAGTATTATTTTTTGTGTTATAATAACTGTAATTGTAATGCGGCTGCTGCCGATTGACAAAAGTTTTATAAAAGGAGTAAAAATATGAAGTTTGGTTTTTTTGATGACGCTAAAAAAGAATATGTCATTACTTCCCCTAAGACACCTTATCCATGGATTAACTATCTTGGAACTCAGGAGTTTTTCTCCCTGATTTCTAATACAGCCGGCGGTTACCACTTCTACAAGGACGCTAGACTCAGAAGAATTACACGTTACCGTTACAATAATGTTCCTGTTGATATGGGCGGCCGTTATTTCTATATTAACGATAACGGTACGATCTGGTCTCCTGGCTGGGCTCCTGTTAAAACAGACCTTGACAGCTATGAATGCCGTCACGGTATGGGCTATACTATTATCAAGGGCGCTAAAAACGGTATCTCAGCAGAAGTTACTTTCTTTGTTCCTCAGAACTACAATGGTGAAATCCAGAAGATGGTTCTTAAGAACGAGGGCTCTGAAAAGAAAACGATCAAGCTGTTCTCATTTGCCGAATGGTGTTTGTGGAACGCTCAGGACGACTCTACAAACTTCCAGAGAAACTTTAATACAGGCGAAGTTGAAATAGAGGGTTCAACTCTCTTCCACAAGACTGAATACAAGGAAAGAAGAAACCACTTTGCTTTCTATACAGTAAATGCTGATATTGACGGCTTTGACTGCGACAGAGAAAGCTTCCTCGGACTTTACAACGGCTTTGAAAATCCTCAGGCAGTTGCAGCCGGCAAGGCATCAAATTCCGTTGCTGACGGTTGGTCTCCTATTGCTTCACATTATATGGAAATTACTCTTGAACCCGGTGAAACAAAGGATCTCGTATTTATTCTCGGCTATGTTGAAAATCCTGTTGAGGAAAAATTCAATGCCGACGGCTCTATGAACAAGTCAAGAGCTTATGAAATGATTGAAAAATATAATACTCCTGAAAAGGTTGAGGCTGGTCTTGCTGAACTTAAGGCTATGTGGGACGCTCTCCTTTCTAAATATACAGTTGAAACTCCTGATGACAAGATGAACAGAATGGTAAACATCTGGAATCAGTATCAGTGTATGGTTACATTCAACATGTCTCGTTCCGCTTCATACTTTGAAAGCGGTATCGGCAGAGGTATGGGATTCCGTGACTCTAACCAGGATCTTCTCGGTTTTGTTCATCAGATCCCTGAAAGAGCTAGAGAACGTCTGATTGATCTGGCTTCTACTCAATTTGAAAACGGCGGCTGCTATCACCAGTATCAGCCTCTTACTAAAAAGGGCAACGACGAAGTCGGCGGCGATTTCTCAGACGATCCGCTGTGGATGATTCTTTCCGTTGCAGCTTATATCAAGGAAACAGGCGACTACGGTATTCTTGACGCTAAGGTTCCTTATGACAACGATGAGAGCAAGGCTCAGACTATGATGCATCACCTGAAGCAGTCCTTCTATCATGTGGCTGAAAATGTAGGTCCTCACGGTCTGCCGCTTGCTATGAGAGCTGACTGGAACGACTGTATCAATCTAAGCTGTTTCTCTTCTGAACCGGGTGAATCCTTCCAGACTTCTACTTCACCTAAGTACGGCGAAGACAAGTACAGCAAGACTGCTGAATCAGTAATGGTTGCTGCACTGTTCACATATTCAGGTCCTAACTATGTTGACCTTTGCAGACATATGGGCGACGAAGCTGAAGCTCAGAAGGCTCAGGCTGAAATCGACAAGATGAAGAAGAATATTATGGATTACGGCTTTGACGGTGAATGGTTCCTCAGAGCGTACGACGATTTCGGCAAGAAAATGGGTTCAAAGGAATGTGAAGAAGGTAAGATCTTTATTGAACCTCAGGGATTTGCTGTTATGGGCGGCGTAGGCAAGGAAACAGGCGCTGATCTTAAGGCACTGGAAAGCGTTGACAAATACCTTAACAGCGAACATGGTCTTGTTCTTAATAATCCTGCATTTACAAAGTATTATATCGAATACGGCGAAATTTCCACTTATCCTGCCGGATATAAGGAAAATGCCGGTATATTCTGTCACAATAATGCTTGGATCATCTGTGCTGAAGCTTTTGTTGGTCATGGCGACAAGGCTTTTGAATACTATTCAAAGATTGCTCCGGCTTACAGAGAAGAGAAGTATTCCGACCTTCACAGAACTGAACCATACGTATATGCTCAGATGATCGCCGGTAAGGACGCTAAGCGTCATGGAGAGGCTAAGAACAGCTGGCTTACAGGTACTGCTGCTTGGAACTTTGTTGCAGTTTCTCAGTATATTCTCGGTATTATCCCTGACTGGGACGGTCTGAAGGTTGATCCTAGCATTCCGTCTGCATGGGACGGTTTCAAGGTCGTTAGACAGTTCAGAGGTGCTTCTTACTCTATTACTTTCAAGAATCCTGATCACGTATGCAAGGGCGTTAAGTCTGTTACAGTTGACGGTAAGGCTATTGAGGACAATGTTCTGCCAGTATTCGGAGACGGTAAAACTCACGAAGTTGAAGTTATTATGGGTTAATTTTATTTAATCTCTTTTATAAACGGTTCTAAGCGGAAGATTTTTATCTTCCGCTTTCT
>ERZ859776.286-NODE-286-length-30426-cov-2.775411_pt1 | contig 30426 bp, 27 predicted proteins | sample MGYA00509987_ERZ859776 | MGnify/ENA primary metagenome ERZ859776 (study PRJEB30046, sample SAMN00715146) | human gut metagenome | study: EMG produced TPA metagenomics assembly of the A metagenome-wide association study of gut microbiota in type 2... | reverse complement strand
CCCCCCCCCATAAAAAAAAAGGGGGGGGTGTCTTCCCCGCCTATGTGTGGACCCGGGTCTTACGACCAGCCCAAGCTTTTAAAAGCTCTTCTTTGCATAATCATCATAGCTAAATAATGCTTCAAAATCAAATTATTTGTATTTCTCATAAATTGTTTGTTGTTTTATTAACATATAATAACAATTCATTTACATCCTTGTGCATTTTCGGATGTTCATCTATGCATTGATATTTTGAATTCAGAATAGAAATGATTTTTGCTGTTGCACCAATACCAACTTCATCATTATCTAGATGGAAGATAATTGTTTTGATATTTGGATTTCTTTCTAAATACGCTTTTAGTGCAATAGGAATATCCGCTTCTGATTTACTCGTAATCTTATCACTGGCTCCGGCAAGAGACAGATAATTAAATTCGGTATAATCCATTTCATTCATTTTCAAAAGAGTCATATAGGATAATAAATCAATAGCTGCTTCAAACACATGAAGAACATCATTATTTACATTTGTGTAGTTGAAACTAAATGCTTTATTACTTCCAGCATGATCCAATTTAAAATTTTTAAAGATACTTCGTTTAAATGCATACGCTGGTTTATCTTTATCATATCCAACAAACACTGCATTCTTGAAGTTAGCGGATTGATAAATCATTCCTTTGGATATGAAATCATCCACAATTCCTTTATCGATTTTTCTAATTTCACATAAATAACGAATCACTAAATCATTGTTCTTATCTTTAATAGGTAATTCAAATGATTTTACAGGTTTTGGATGATAATAAGTGGTAACTGGTGCACTCACATTCATTAAATCTGATAAATAGTTACACGCATCTTTAAATTCATATCCTTCCACAATAATCAAATAATCAAGTGCAGATGTTCCACCTTTGCCTTGTGACCACCAATACCATTTTCCATTTGAAAAATGCAAGGAATCATGATCTCGATGATAATAATCTGTTCTCCCATTTTTTACTAACAGGTCTGGAGCATAGTTTCTTAAATAATCAAAAGCAGATAAGGTTCTTACTTTTTCTAGAACGTCTTTTCGTATAAATCGTTGACTCATCTTTCCAACTCCTTGTTTTTTGGTGCCATTTTTGCAATTCCATGTTCTTTACAAAACTTACGTACACCACTTGGATTTTCTTTTGTGGATAATTCGAATTCATCTGTATAAACCGTTTCGACTTTGTATTTTTGTTCCTGGATATTGTGAATCCACTGATTCATAAATCGATTGAGTTCATTAGCACGAAATGGATCACCATCCACTCGTTCATAAAATTGAAGGTTATCCTGTTGATAAGACTGTGGATAGAGCAGTCTGTTATCTTTATCCACTGTAAATTCAATATCTGGATCAGCCATTAGATCTCCATTCAATTCATAGTTATGAGCCATCGCAAAATGATTTTCATCAATGATTTCCACATTCAGATCCATAAAGCCAGGTGTTGCATATTTCATGTAGTAAGCATCATTTGTAAGTAATGGTTGGGCAATCTGTTCAAATAATTCATAGTTTCTATGTTCGATTGAATTTTCAATAAACCAGTTCTTACTTAAATCAAAATTGGGATCCGTGAATGCTTCAAAACATATTGTTCGTAGTGTTTGATAATAGTCGTGATTGTTTCCAAATAAAAAAGCTTGATCAGAATATTCAAGCTTACTATTGATAACATCATAGATTTGTTGATCCACCATTTCATGAATATCCGAAGTGGATACATTTGGATCATTTAATGCATCTTTATATTGTTCCATCAAAGAAGAAACTTGAATCACAATATCATGATTCATTTGTTCCATTTCTAATGGTGTTATATATTTACTTTTCATTTCTATCATATGCAGTTTCTCCTTGAATACAGGTTCTAGTTGTTCAATCATTTCATGAGCCGTACTTTGAATATTAACTAAGATAGATTTCAATTCATCAAAATCTTTATCAGCATAGCTAGCAATATAACCAAATGAATATTCAGAAGTATCTAGTCCAAAATGATCACATAATACAAAAGCCAACGATTCGGCTTCAATTTCTCGTTGGCTTTGATTTTTATCTGTTTGTTTATGAAGTATGCTGTGAGCATACTCATGAATTAATGTTTTGGCAATTTGTAGATCTTCCAAATCTTTATTAATCACAATCTTATCTTCTTTAGGAGAATAGTATCCCTTAGCTCCTGTCATGAGATTCAAATCTTCTGTTTCTGTTTTAAATTCAATGAGAATTGTACAGATAGATTGCACGGATTGAATGATTGCCTTAGCTTCATTATTAGAACCCGTTAAATCATGAATCAAAGAGGGAAGAGGATCACCAGAAGTTTGTGATATATCAAATACAGTAGTTGTTTTAAAACGAGTCACATTCACTTGCCGTTGTTCTTGAATAGGTGAACCAGCTTCATCCAATTCAACATTTCCGTTTTCATCTACTTTATTAATTAATCGATCTTCTTTATACGTTACAGGAGCAAGAATCATCAATCCTTTTTCACCTTTATCCACATGACGATTAAAGTTTGCCTGCCAGGAACGATATCCTGCAACTAAACTTGCATCTGGCTTTTGAGCCAATATCAATAAAGTGTTGTTCAATGAATAATTGTGGAATTTGCTGCAACAAGATAAATATCGTTTAAAAGAATCAGAAGAATAAACATCTTTTACACCTTGTTCAATCATCTCAAAAGCTTGTTTAGTTTTTTCATCCGAAGATTTATAATTAGACATCTCATCACCGTCCTTTCTAAAATAGGGTAAAAGAAAAGCACTACCGAAGTAATGCTTTCATATGGTATCTCAACATGAATTTATTCATTAATATCCACGATATTTATAAAGCATATCACTGAGCTCTTCATTTTTCTTTATAAAATCCAACAAATATTCTTTGGTTATTTCAAATTGAATATTTCCATCTTTTTTTCGAGTTTTTGTCGCAAGTATTTGCTCTCCTTGTTTTGATGTAATTCTAAATCCATGAATTATTCTATTTCTCATCTCAACTATTTCAGAAAATAATATTTCAATATCCTTATTTCCTGTATTTCTAGAAATTGTATCTGCTATAGATTTTTTAAGTTTTCCAGATTCCAAATCAATAAGATTATACCAATCATATGCATTGCTTGTATGAATAATATTTTCTATAATAAATCCATTATTTGAACTAAAGACACACAGAGCACTACCCAACAATTCACGATATTCTTTTGAGGGTAATGATTGTCTTGTGTAAGGTTCGTACATTTTTATGCCTCCTCGTTTTGTAATCTATCTAATCCAACAATAGCATAGAACTATTAACATTTCATGAATTTATAGATTTTTTGAATTAGTCTGTTCTTTTTGCTAGTATCACAATTCTCTTGTTATCATTTCTTGTATCGCAAGTCACTAAAGTCATCAGCTTATCATCCGTATTGACTGAAATACCTGTTTTATAAAGCCCTCGATTGATAGAATCAGAAATAAAGGCATTGAATGAAGTATCTGAATCCCAACTAGATTGTGTAAATTCTAAAGAATCATTTAAATTGTTTAGATCTACATTCATTACTTCAAATATCTGATAAGTTCTTGTTTCATTTTCTGTAATGAACTTGAATGTTTGATGTTCTTTGTAGCAGCTTTGATCAATATAGCTCATTAATGGAGTAAAAATGATACTATTCCATTTACTAGAATGCCCATAGATGACAACATTTTTAGAATCAATATTTCCATCTGCTGATACAAAAGGGATACCTGCATTGGCATATTCTTTCTTGATGTTTTTTCGCACATAGTAGTCATTATCTGGAGCATGTACAACAGGTTCATAAATAACCCGATTATCGAATTCTAGAATACCAACTACGTCTTTATTTGTTTTTTGGAGTAAAGATAAAGAAAGCTCCTTTTCAGAAGCTCCCTTATCATCTTTATTATCCTTTGCTGTTTTACTTGGTTTAGATTCTACATAGTATTCTGAATAATCATAAGATTTCTTTGTTCCAAACTCACTATATAGAATGCCACCTAATAGACTTGCAGTAACTATCGCAAGTGCTGCTATTTTTATTTTCTTATGTTTCATACTATTTATACCCCTGTATTTGGAACAACGATACGTGCATTTTCAAAATAATAAATGATTGTATCCGTATCCTTATCACCTTCAACTTTATAAGCTTTGGATTTATCGGCTAACTGATAAGAAGTAGGCGCTTTGATTTCCTTGAACTCATATTCATGGCCGTAAATGGCATCCGCTAATACTGCTTTTCCATCTTTGATCACATGTTTACTAACCTTGTCATCACCAACTTTACGAGAATAATAAATTCCATCATCTACATCTAAGATGATTTGTTTATTTTCATCCGTTTTAACTGTCTTGATGATCTTTTTGAAATCTTCATCCTTAGAGATTTCGTATTCTTCATTAGCATCATCACCAACGATCATTAACTGACCAGATGCAAGGGTAGTGACAAAAGATTTAGCTGTCTTATCATAGACTTCAAAAATGGCTCCATTTAAGAAATGATCATGATGATCTTTATCCACCTTGTTGACATCTAGTTCAATACGACGTTTTTCATTGTGCAATTCCATAGGAACGATAACAGTTGATTTTGTTGTATCTTCATCATAGTTGAATGTGAAATCATGTTTTTCTTCATCTAATTTAAAGCCTACATTTGTTTCAAGTTCTTTAACGTAATAATCACCTGTAGGAAGATCTAAATGTTCAACATTTTTACCATCTTTATCAATCGTTAATGTGCCAACTAGTCCATCAGCAGGAATGATGACTTTATCATCTACAGTAATATCCTTTTTAGAATAAACACCAAAGACAACATCTTTGTAGGCTTCTTTATCTTCATCTTCAAATGTCTTAGTGATCTGTAAATCCAACTTTTGTCTTTCGTTGACATAAGACTGTTTGATTTCGACTACATCGATCATCTGACCCGCATATTCAATATCAAAGTTATAGCTGTTTTCATCTAATACATATCCAGTCTGTGTTGTGGTTTCTTTAATAGAATATTTACCTAACTGAAGCAATGATGAAGTTGTAACACCATCACCTGTAGTAAATGTATCTACAACATCTCCTTTGTGGAACCATACTGTTCCTTCTGGAGTAACGATATCTTCACGTGCTGTGATTTCATACGTAACACCAGATAGATATTTTTCTTTATAGACTGGTGAATAAAGTGTTCCATAATCTGTTTCGGATTCTTTAGCTCCTGACAACATTTCACCACTCTTTTCAACATAGACCTGTCCTTTTTGTGTTTTGTTGTCAAAGTTCATAAAAATTTCTGTACTTGATCCATCTACATTGATTGGAATTTCCGTATCTTTTAATACGTAACCATGTGGTGCTTTGATTTCAACCAATTTATATTCTCCATATTTTAAAGGAGCAGGTAAGTGAACAGAACCATCCTCATCGGTTTTAAATACATCTGTTGTATATTTTTTAGGATATGTCACAGTCTGAGTTACATAGTTTCCATCTGCATCTTTGATTTTGAATTCAACACCAGCAGCAGGAATACGTTTACCTGTTTCACTGTCCGTTTTATAGATGGTTAATTCGGCTTTGATTGTATCGTTATAGATATTGTAAAAATAGGTCTTTTGATCTTTATCAATCTTTACTTCAAATGGTTTTAAAATATCATAGCCAGTTGTTTCATGTTCTTTGACAATATATGTTCCATAAGGAAGATAATCACTGATTGCTCGACCATCTTCATCCGTTGTTAGTGTAGATACAACTTTGCCACTTGATTTTAGGATAATATCAAACTTAAATCCTTTACCAGGCTTTTGAACATTCGACTGGAATAATCCATATTTCTCTTTATCGATTGTCTTGGCAATTTCAATACGACCTTTAATAACCTGATCTTTGATTGTTGTAGAAAAAGTTGAAGGAGTATTATTACCTGAATATTTGAGTTCAACACTATTACAAGAACTGTTTGTTAAATATCCTTCTGGAGAAGTGACCTCACATACATTCAAAGTTGTTCCCACTGGATATTTTTTAGATTTAGCTTTTGAACCATTTGTCGTAATTGTTTCTAAAGTATTTCCACTTGAATCTTTGATGGCAAATGTTGCTCCATTGAAAGTTGCATCACCTTGCGTAGATGTTCCAGTTTCTGCATCTTGCTTTTCAACTTCGATATCAGCATATAGCAATTCAAAATTTAATTTGAAATTAGGAGAAGGATCTCTTCTGCTTGCCAGATAAATAACACGCTGATAACCTCCACTTCCATAAATAACATTGACGTCTCTTGCTCCAAAGTTTCTTGAGAAGGTAAGTGTTTTATCATAGTTTTCTGAAGTGATGGATACCGTTAAATCATTTCCATTTACAGAAGCATTAACACCATTTCCACTTGTAATAGAATAATTGCTTAATGTTCCTTTTGAATCTGTTAAAGTAACTGGAGTATTTAGTCCCATTTTGATTGTTTGGTTATTGAATGAAGGTCTTCCTTGAGGTGTACTTCTTAAGTTGTTAATTTCATTCATTTCATTTGAAATATCATATGTTGTCGTTCCATCCATATAGTACGGTTGATACCAATTGCCAGTAACAACTTGCCAGATCATGATTTGAGTAGCTACATAATAGTTTTCACTTTCATGTCCTGGATAAGAATAACCATAATAATTGATTTCCCAAATAGCTTGTCTTTGGCTTTCACTTAGTTCATCCCATTTGGCACTATCTGGAACATAATCATTACCAGCTATAAACAATTGCATCGGCTCAATACAAAATACGGTTTTATCACCAACATATAAATGTGAGATATAATCAAATCCGTACTGGTTTTCGATATAAATCATGGCATATCGTGTCCCACAGGAAGTTGTATCGGTCATCATCGTATCATTTTCATTTATGATTTGATCCGGAAATACATCTTCCAAATAGCCTAATTCTGTAATTGTATCTAAATCATTTTCTGTAGTAGTTTCTTCTGCATGTACTGTGATTATATTCATAAATGAATTCAATATCACTAGTGCAGAAAGAAAGAACTTGCTGCCTTTCTTTAATATATTTTTCATCTTCTTTTTCCTTTCATTTAGGTTGTTGCAACAAAAAAGCGAGAATTTTTCCTCGCTAAAATAATGTATTTCATTTAGATTAAGTTTTTTGATATCAAGTGATAAATATCTTTATGATAATAAGATAATATTTGCTCATTTCCATATTCTATTTTATTAAATGTTTTATCCTTTTTTTCTTTAGATAGTATTAAGTCAATTTGATTGGTACTCATATTAAGCATATTACCTTTAAGAAGTGTTTTGGGTCTTGAATAAATTCCTTCAGAAAAACCAATTGTTATTTTATTGTCCGATGTAGCAATTACACAACTGACTTTATTTTTGCGAAACCCTTCTTCGATATATAGCTCTTGTGCAAAAAAATTATTTATGTTTTCTAAAGCTGATATTTTTCTTCTAACCGAACCTTTTACACTTTTTTCACTTTGATTCTTTTTTGAAAAATCAAAATCATTTTCAGTAAGAGTATCATTAAAACATTTTTCAAAAAATTCAGAAGGAGTTAGAGTTGTATGAACGCCTACTAAATGCAAGTAGTTATCCTTGTTTGCAACTAAAATATAGTATTTGCGATTCGTAAAACATTTCGAACAAATTAGGTATTGCCGATCAATAAAGATTTTTTTATATATTTTTGATTGATCAATTATTGATTGACATACCCTTTGTTTAAATGAAATATTTTTCATACAATTCTCTCTTTCTAAAATTAAAAGGCGATTGCTCGCCTTTTAAGATGTTTAGCAGTTTTCTCTGCACTGGAACAAGTTTTAGGTCTTTGTTCCGACCAATGGTATGGGTTTATAGTCTCCATACCGACTCTTCATTTATAATATATCATTTTTACTAATAAGATACAATTTAAATGAGTTTTCTTATAAACCTTTTTTATTGAATCAAACTTCCATTGCTCCAAAGATTTAATCCATAATAAGCAATGCTGTGATCATTTCGATATACTGGTTGAACAGAATAGTTTGTGATTTCAATCTCACCAATGTACATTACTTCATCCAAGTAATACATTCCTGCAGCATCAGCTTCAGACTGTGAACCATAGATTTCAAAGTAAAAGTTGGTATCCAAAATCACATCACAACTTACATCTGGATTGACACCACCAGGACAAGCATAACCTGGTCTTGCTAGTTCTGGAGCAGGCGTAGGTTCTACTACAGGTTCTTGTTTGGATTCACTAGACTTTTCAACAGGTTGACTTACAACATCATTGCTCGATTTATCTGATGCATTGGAACTGTTTGAAGTTGAAACTTTTTGATCTACTTTAGAAGAACTCTTAGTAGAACTTTCTTTCTTTGAATTTTGTGTATTACCTTCCGAAGAAACACTTGTTGTTTTGAATTCACTTTTGCCCGTAACTTTTTCTTTCTGTTTTTCTTCCTTGGATTCAGGTTTCTTCATTGTATCTCCAGCACCTGTTTTCTCATCCTTGTCAACATTTTCATGTTCACTAACTATAGCTTCATGTTTACTAACACTTAAAGAAGTATCTTCCGTAAACTTTTCCACTGTTGGAACAGATACATCCTGGTTCATGTTGAAAACAATTCCAGTACCAATAAGTACACTTGAAACACAGAACGCAATTAACTTTGTCTTCATTGACTTAACCTCCAATTATATTCACTGATAATTTCTACTATCTTTAAAATACAAGTTCTTATCAATAATTACCTAGATACAAATATTTCTACTACTTACTAAATAACAACATTTTTTCTTTTTCGGTAGGTAATAAAGATTGCTTCGGTAGATAGGAGGGGTTTTAGGGGAGGTCACAGTCACACGTCTTGGTGCAAAGACAAACTGCCCCTCCAACAGTTTGGAAACAATCACAAGTAGAAAAAAAGCAGTTGCATATTCAACTACCGTTCTTGTTCTCGTGATCTTTTCTTTGCCCAATTTTCCAACAAGTGAATCATAAGATCCTTTTTTTTGCCTGGTGTGAAGTCCTTGGGAAAATATTTATCGATTTCCTTCATTTGAAAAGATAGCTTTTCTCTTTGGTTCGGTTTTTCTTCAGATAAAGTATCTTCAATGAATTCTGTAGTTAGCTCGCCATCATGACTCAACCGCTTGAATTCCTGACATTGAGCAAGTGACGGTGTTCTTTGATTTTCAACAATTGCATTGGCTAAATCGTACTGTTCGGATTCTGTTAAATATGAAAGCTCAACAGCCGGATTAAATGCAATCTTGATTTCATTTTCATGTCGTCCATCCACCATTTCCTGTAATGGTTCAATCAGATAGGTTAAGCGGATAAAACGACGTATTTGATTTCTGTCTAATCCTAATTGTTCACCTAATAATTCTACTGAATATTTATTTTTTGACTTCTGCTCAACTTGAGTAGAAGTTGATTTTGAATATTCAACAGGTACATCATCGACATTAATATCTACTCGTTTTCCTTGATGTTTCATAGCTTCAAGTCGCATTTTGTAGGCGTAACCACGTTCACTAGGATAAATGTTTTCGCGTTGAATATTGGAATCGACCATTAATATCGTTGCCTGGTCATCATCCAAATCTCGGATAATTACATTCATTTCTTTTCTTCCTAGCTGTGACAAGGCAAATTTACGTCTGTGACCCGAAATCATTTCATATGTTCCATCTTTTTTCGGACGAACTAATGCAGGCATCAGCATATCGTTTTCCTTAATCGAATCAATAAGCTTTGCCATATCCTCATCCATCGTGACATGGAAGGGATGTTCTTTAAAATCTGTAATCTTATCTATAGGGATTGTCATTACTTTTTCACTATTGGCTTCTTGTCTTTCTTCTTCTGTAGAAAACAAAGAGTCATAGCTAGGCAATCCTAAATCTAGTTTTGACAAATGTGCCACCTCCTTAAAATAGAGTGAGTTGTATTGTATTTTTCATTGTTTGATGATTCCATTCATCAATGGCTTGATCTGCATTTTGTTTGGTTTGTGTCCTTGCAGAACACAAAGTACATGTAACATATTGACCATAATAGCCATTGATTCGTTTACTGTCCCAATCAATCAACAAATGTGCTGCACCATGACAATAGGGACATCGTTTAATTCTAGTCATTTAACAATTCAAAAGACTCAACAACGACATTGGTTGAATACTGTTTTTTACCATCTTTTTCATAAGAGCTTGTACGAAGATTGCCTACAATACAAAATCCTGTATCTTTATCACCATGTTTACAGATATCATTTGCCATATCGCCAAAGGCAATACAGTTAATATAATCTGTCCATGGTTTCTTTCCATCTCGTAAACAAGCTAAAGAGAACTTTACAAAAGTATTTCCTTTTCCATTCTTGGATACTTCAATATCTCTTGTCAAAGTTCCAAATAATTCTACATGATTGTTTTTCATTCTACTTCTCCTAAAGACTTATTTCATCTTTATGTCTTATTTTTGGGTTTTTTACCAATTCTTTTGTCAGATTATCATAGGCGACAGCTACTTTTGAATCTTTGGCATACGCATAGATACTTTTACCGGAAATAGATGCTTCACTGGCTTTCGTAGCTTTTGGAATGATCGTATCAAATACACGAATGTTCTTTCCAAAGCTTTCTCGTATCGTATCAATCGTACTTTTGGTAATGTTGGTATTTAGATCCGCAAGTGTCATTACAATTCCAGTAATCTTCAAATTACTATTAATCTTACGCTGCACTTTATTGACCGTCTGTAACAATTTCGTCATTCCTTTAGCTGGTAAATACTGCGTCTGTACTGGTATTAGTACTTCATCTGCAGCAGACAACGCATTGACGGTAAGCATACCAAGAGAAGGTGGACAATCAATAAAGATGTAATCGTATTTATCTCTTAATGGTTCAATACAATTACTTAATGTCTGTTCCCGGTTAATGACACTGACTAAACGCATTTCAAAATCGGCCAATTCAATGTTTGCCGGAATCAGATCTACATCTTCTTCATGATGCAAAATCAAAGAATCATAATCAATATCAATGTCATTTATATAATCGTCCAGCATAGAAGATGCAGAATGTTCTAAAGCATCATTGTTTTTCCAACCTAAGCAACTTGTCAGATCACCTTGGGGATCAAAATCTACAATCAATACATCCAATCCCTGTCGTACTAATCCAATGGCCACATTTTCAGTAGTCGTTGTTTTACCAACGCCACCTTTTTGGTTTGTAACTGCGATTACTTTACATTTACGCATAAAAAAACTCCTTTCCCACAACCAATCATTTGTTGGCTATGTAAAAGGAGCAGGGAATAAGGACATAGATTAGGCTTTTAAGAAATTCATAACTAGCTTGACCATTGTTTCTTTTTCCTCTGGTCTAGATTCGGCGATCATTAATGTAATAGCAACTAAGGCGCTATCTGAAATGATTTGTTTTCCATCAATGATTAAATGTTGATTCTTATTCAAAAATTCAAGAAAAATAGAAGCGCCAATTCGTTTGCATCCATCTACAAAAGGATGATCTTTGACTAGAAAGTACAGTAGATTAGCTGCCTTTTCTTCAATGCTTGGATAGATTTCTTGTCCAAAGACATTTTGATATACAGCTGCAATAATTCCATTCAATTTGCCTGGTTCTTTTTCAACACCAAATACATCAGAAAATCCACCATATTTCATAGAATCAATAAGAGTTCTGCACTCTTCATAGGTTAACTGGTAAATAGAGTCTTTACCTTTTGGCTTAGAAATACATCCATGGTCATAATCATCAAGTAATGATAGTGCATTTGAGTAAGCTTCAATCACATTCAATACTTCTTTTTCTTCAATACCTAAAGTAGAAGCAAGCATCCTAGATTGAATGGATACAGTCTTGTTTAATACTTCTATTCTTTTTTCGTTAACTGCATATCCTTTCATCATGTAGTCTTTTAATATGGAAGTTGCCCATTTACGAAATAGAATACCTTGCTTTGAATTTACTCGATATCCAACAGAAATTATCATATCTAAGTTATAGTACTGAGTTTTATATGTTTTGCCATCAGATGCAGTATGCTCAAAAAATGAGCATACTGAATTTTTATCTAATTCTTCCGATTTAAAAATATTCTGTATATGTCTCGTTATTGTTCTTCTATCTTTATTAAATAGTTCGGCCATCTGTTTTTGTGAAAGCCAAACGGTTTCGTTATCCGGTGATACTGTAACATCTAATTGTAAATCGCCATTTACAAATTTAATAATTTCATTGTTCATGTGTTCTCCAATCTTTTTATATTTGAATGATGAGTTTCTTTAAAGAAACTATAGCATAGTAAGCTTTATTCATCAAAATTGTAATAATTTTCTTTCCACAACCCATGTTTTAGACTACAGAAGAGTGTATTTTGGACAAAGTAGGCATCCAAAAGAGCATCCGAACTGTTCGGATGCTGTCGGGTGCTCCAAATTTTTTCAGGCTCCGTGCCGTAGGGTTCGAATGCACGTCAAACGCTCCCAAAAATGGGGGAAAAGTGTTCGGATGACCTACGCGTATCCGAACTTTTTTGCTAATATTTTGCTAATTAGAGGGGTTCGGATGACGTCATCCGAACCATCATTCGAACCCATTTATTAGCACAAAACGGACAAAAATGAAGAATCAAAAAAGTGCTAAAAATGCCGTATTTACGGCACATTTAACACTTTACGATATCAGACGGACAAAACACGGTATTAGCTCCTAAGCGAAAGGTCGTAGGTTCGACTCCTATCTGGGACGCCATATTGAGTTAAAAAAAGGCTGCAACGAATTTTGTCGTTACAGCTTTTATTCATGTCTTAAAGCTTCAATTGGATCAAGATTTGCAGCCTTATAGCTAGGTAGTAATCCAAAAATAATACCGATTGCCATAGAGAATAAGACGGATAATATCATGGCAGGAATACTAATGGATACAGGGGTACTATTGAATATTGATATTAATTTAGCTAGACCAATCCCTGTTAATACACCTACAATACCTCCAATGGAAGTAAGTACTACCGCTTCCGTTAAGAATTGGAATAGAATGGCTTTTTTCTTAGCACCAATGGCTTTTTTAAGGCCAATTTCTTTCGTTCTTTCTGTTACTGTTACTAACATGATGTTCATAACACCAATACCACCAACGAGTAAAGAAATACCGGCAATCCAGATCAACATGGCATTTGTGGACTTCGAAAGATTTTGAATATCTTTTGCCTGCTTCAATAAGTCTTGTGCTTTGTATTGAACACTTGAAGAAGAGACATATGTATTTAATACACTAGCTGCTTCTTTTCCAACACTAGTCATATTTGAAGTGGCATCCACCTTCAATAATGCGCTTTGCGGTTCATCAAATTGATAGAATAATGGCCAAGATTCGCTAGGAACATATACTTTCGAACCCGTAGACTGATTGTATGTATAATAATCATCAATGCTGTCCATTGTAGGCTCAAAAGTTTCTTTATCCGCACATACACCAACAATTGTGAATGGTGTTGAAGAAATCTCAATCGTTTTACCAATTGGATTTTCTTCACCAAATAGAAGTTTTGCGCTTGTTTCATCTAAGACGGCAACTTGTCTGAAGTTTTTATTATCGTCTTCTGTAATGCCTCTTCCTTGTTTGATCGTTAGTCCGGCAATAGAGAAGTAGTCTTGGTGAATGCCTACAATGTATCCACCATCCAAAGATGTATTATTACGAAAGATTGCTTGATAACTTTGTCTAGAACGATACAGGGTAGCGCCTTCTACGTGATCGATATTTTTTAAAGATTCAAGTGTATCTTTTGAAACAGTTGGAACTCCATTAGGAATACCAGAATCAAAAGAGTATTCCCAATCTTCTTGATATAACGCAACTTTTACCGTGTTATTTCCGGAACCAATTAAATTCTTTTCAATCTGATCGTTTGTTCCCTTAATTGTAGAAACAATCGCAATGATGGAGGCAATGCCAATAATGATTCCAAGCATTGTTAAAAAGGATCGCATTTTGTGCGCAAAAATGCCTCGAAAGGATAATCTAATATTTTCAATCATGATGCATCCTCCGACATATTCTTTGTCTTTACGCCTTCTTTGGCATTTTTACTATACGCAAACGCAATATAATCCGTATCTGAAAGCCCATCTTTAATTTCCATCGTATCGCCCCATACGATTTTTCCAACAGTGACATATTGCTTCTTCAATCTTCCATGATTGTCTTTAAGTACATAGTACTTATTTCCTTCTTGTTTGACATAAGCCTTAGAAAGCCAAATCGAACTCGTTGTATCTGTATTCGAATTGAAAGTTAATTCCAAATATTCACTAGCTTGTATTTTTGATGCTTCTTTGGCATAGGCTTCAAACCCATAGTAGCTCACATTCGGATTTCCTGAACCATTGTAGTTACTGCTTGAAGAAGGTACAGTATCGATGCTTTGAATTTTGGCATCAAATGTTTCCCCATTTGTCCAACAATAGGCAGAAATGGTATCACCAACTTTAACTTGATCTAACATCAATTCACTGATGTTTCCTTTAATATAAGCTCCTTGTCCACCGGCAACTTCTAAGAAGGTATTTCCATCTTGTAAAGAATCCGATGCTTTTTTGACATTTCGAACGACACCATTTCGTTTTGCACGAATGACACCATCATTTAATAAAGCTTTATTTTCACTTAAAGAAAGCTGGGCTTTTCTTAAGTCTAAATCTAAAGTTTTCAGTTCCTGTTTTTTATCACGAATAGCTTTTGCAAGTTCAATTTCTGTATAACCCGGTGGGATATCTTGACTTGGTTTTTGTTCTACTTCCACATATTTCTGTTCTTCTTTTGTGTGCGAAATCACCGAATACATATCGCCTTCATTCATGGATTGTTTAGCGGCAAACTTATCACAACGAACAAGCCATGAAGAGCTAAGGTCACCATCATTTGTATACACATCGAATCGTAAGTATTGGTTTAGATTCGCATTGTCTAAAAATAGTTTTCCATAGACAAAACCTTGGGCTTCACTCAAATTGAATACATAAGGATTTTGTTTCGTTCCAACTATAGAAATATTTTCAGAAGGAATTTGTTGTTGATCACTATAATACTCTACGACATCCTTTGTATCATACACATTGTTTGAACCATCTATATATGTATATTCAATCCAATACCAACATGTATGATCTGATGTTTTTTTAACTCTTTCTTCTTTCCATAAAGAATCATCTTCATGAGGCCCTTTTTCAGGAGCTTCACTTTCTGTATCTGCATAATAGATCTTATAGTTTGTAAAATTCTTTTCAGCTTGGGATAAAGAAAGAATATAAGGATACAAACCATTTCCATCTTGATTTGGAATATCCGGTAATGGAGCTGGAGTAGGATCTGGTATATCTGGTTCAGGCGTAACATCTGGAACCGGTGTTGTATTTAATAATTTTTTTAACTCGTGATTGGCAAGTGTAATCGCATTTTGTGCTTTTTCCACTTCCAATTGACTTGTATCTACAGCACTTTGTAGTGTAGTCAGGTCATATGACAATAAAGGATCTCCTACACTCACTTGTTGACCATCTTTGACAAAGACTTGTGTGATTGTTTTAGAAGAATCATATAAAACCGATTGTGTATCACTATTAGATACAAGCCCTGTTGAAGTGGATGGATTATCCCAATAGCCTGTATTTAAACTGGATACAGAATGAACTTCAATCGTATTGGATGAGCTTAAGTAAAACTTGATTCCAACCAAGGCAAATGCACATACAGAAGTAATAATAATTCCTTTTTTTATAGAAGGTTTCATAGTACACCTCCTTGTTTATTTTCAATGATTTCTCCATCAATGATATGAAGAATTTTTTTTGCATGACTTGCCACATTGGCATCATGCGTAATCATGATGATTGTGACACCCTCATCATTTAAGGATTTAAATAATTCCATAACTTGTTTTCCACTTGCCTGATCTAATGCACCTGTAGGCTCATCCGCAAGTAGAATTCTAGGATGATTGATAAGGGCGCGGGCAATCGCAACACGTTGTTTTTGTCCACCGGACAATTGGCTTGGTTTAAAAGTTGTACGATCTGCTAAACCAACTTTACTTAATACAACATCAGCCCTATGATTTCTTTCTTCTTTATTGATTCCTGCATAAATTAAGGGTAAAGCTACATTTTCTTGAGCCGTTTCTGAACTTAATAAATTGAAGTTTTGAAAGACAAAGCCAATCTTATTTAAACGAAGATCACTTAATGCATCATCACTCATTTCAGAAATATCTTCATCTTCAAATAGATAGGTTCCTTTGGTAGCTCGATCCAAACATCCAATGATATTCATCAGTGTTGTTTTACCAGAACCACTAGGTCCCATAATCGCAACATAGTCACCTTGCGATATTTCAAGTCTTACATCTTTTAAAACAGGAACGATCAATGGTTCTTTTCCATAATTTTTATAAATATTTTTAAGATTAAGAAGCATTCGCATCACCATCCGTTTCCGTTTGGTATTCAGTCGTTGTCTTCATACCTTCCTTATATGTATCATCGGCCCATGCGATATAGTCATCTTCACTAAGTCCTGACTTGATTTTTGTGGTAAATGTTTCCTCATCCGTTTTACCAAGCTCCACTTTTCTTTTCTTTAATTTACCTCTTTCTGATACCCATACATAAGAGTTGCCATTGTCATCTGAAACAATAAAACTAGCATCGAGCCAAATTCCTTTTTTCTTAGAGGATTGACCGTTATCCACTTCAATATAGACGTGTTGTCCTAGCATTAATCCTTTATTGTTTTCTAAAGAGACATAGAAAGGATATTTGGATGCAGATTCATTTGAATCATTTCCATAAAAGTTATTGTTCGAATTGGATTGAGGGTCTGTTTCCACTTTGGTAACTGTACCTTTATAAATTTGATCTTCATTTATACGACTTCTTACAATAACACTTGTCCCTTCAGAAATGGTGCCCATTTCACTAATAGCGCCTTTCACTCTAAAATCTGTAGTTTGCGTAATGGATATTAATGGCTTTTGGTTTCCACTTTCATCCGTTCCACCATCTCTATTGACTTCTTTAATAATTCCATCAATAGTTGAAACAACAGTAGAATTTTCAATTTGTTTATTCAACTGATCAATTTCAGTCTGTGTAGCTTTGATTGTATTTTGAGCCTGGCGAATCGCATAACTTGCATCGTTGATTCGTGCCTGAATCTCGACTTTATCTGCACCCTTATTTATTTCAGCCTTATAATCGGCGATGGTATTATTCTGCGCTTGGATTTCATTATTTTGAGCTTCTATATCCAATTTCTTTTGGGCAATCGAATTCGCGGCTTCTGTTGTATCATAAGAAAATAATTTATCTCCCTTACTTACTTTTTGCCCTGCTTCTACATACATGTCTGTAATGGATTTGTTTCCATCTTGATTAATATCAACCGTTTCTGAGGATTCTACAACACCTGAATAACGATTTTCCGTATAGGAAGATCCAATGATTGTAGAAACTTTTTGAACATAGATGTTTTGATTGCTTGATCCCTTTGGAAACAAGAAATAAATACCGATAACGGCAATCAAAATGCATACTGAGATTAAAATTATAATTTTAGTCTTTTTTTTCATATAGTATTCTCCTGAAATTTAGTGTTATATATTCAGTATATCAAATACTAGTATAGAAAATTCCTTAAAAATACTTAAATTATGGTATACTGTAAAAGTTGTTAAAAAGAGAGGGATATTAACAAATGAATTCACTGAAACCGATGTTACTTTCATCACTTAAAAGCTATGATAAGTCTCAGTTTTTCAAAGATGTAACGGCTGGAATTATTGTAGCTATTATCGCGTTGCCACTATCGATTGCATTGGCACTTGCTTCAGGTGTTGGACCGGAAGCCGGAATCTTTACTGCCATTGTGGCAGGTTTTGTCATTTCAGCATTAGGCGGAAGTAGTGTCTAAATTGCAGGGCCAACCGCTGCTTTTGCGACTATTGTTGCAGGGATTGTAGCTCATGATGGAATGGATGGACTTATTGTCGCCACTATTCTTGCGGGTATCTTTTTGATTTTGATGGGGCTTTGTCATTTTGGAAGTCTAATCAAATTTATTCCATTCACTATCACAACAGGTTTTACTTCGGGTATTGCCGTTACGATTGTGATTGGGCAATTAAAAGATTTTTTTGGATTAACCTATCCAACGGGAGTAAAGCCTATTGAGACGGTTGAAAAATTTGAGGCTGTAATCCATCATTTTTCTACAATGAATGTGGATGCCGTGATTGTAGGTGTGGTATCTTTAGTTATCTTGATTATTGCTCCATATATCTTTAAAAGAATTCCAGGCTCACTTTTAGCCGTTATTGCAGGAATTTTGATGGTTCAATTCTTGCCTTTAAAGGTAAATACAATTGGAAATCTGTATACAATCAGCAATGCATTACCATCTTTACATTTTCCAAGCTAATCATTAAATGTCATTCAAAATGCACTACCGAATGCATTAACTATAGCTGTATTAGCGGCCATTGAATCACTACTTTCTTGTGTGGTTGCCGATGGTATGATCAATGGGAAACATCGTTCGGATATGGAACTTGTTGCGCAAGGTGCTGGAAATATCGCATCTGCATTATTTGGAGGAATTCCTGCCACAGGGGCTATCGCAAGAACGGCAGCCAATATTAAAAATGGTGGAAGAACACCAATTGCCGGTATGGTGCACTCTATCACGTTGGTGATTGTATTAGTTGTGTTGATGCCATATGCCGGAATGATTCCGATGCCTACAATTGCATCGATTCTATTTATTGTTGCATACAATATGTGCCAATGGCGTACCTTTTTAAACTTAGTTAAAACAGCACCTAAAAGTGATGTTATTGTGCTTGTCACTTCATTTGTGTTAACTGTTATCTTTGATTTGGTTGTCGCTATTGAAGTGGGTATGGTATTGGCGTGTTTGTTATTTATTAAACGTATGAGTGAAGAAACAAAAGTCAATGGATGGACATATGTAGATGATGATACACCAGATGTAGATGAGCATCTTCAAAAGCTTCCACTTCAGATTCGTGTATATGAAATATCAGGACCATTATTCTTTGGCGCTGCTAGTGTGATTGAAGAAATTGCCGTCAAAGATTTTACAACATGTCTAGTTCTTCGTATGCGTAGTGTTCCTGCATTAGATAGTACGGCACTAAATGCCTTAAAAGACTTAGTTCAAGTCTGCGAATCCAAAGGCATCACGATTGTATTCTCACATGTGAATGATCAACCAATGAAGGTCATGGAAAAGGCCGGCTTTATTGAGCTTGTTGGTAAAGAAAACTTCCAACCGAATATCAGTGCTGCACTAAATCGTGCGGAAGAAATTATTCATAATTAAACAAAAAAACGCAAACGCGTTTTTTTATTTTACCTCAAATAATTTCATCATTTCACATACAAATTCATTATCATTGATCTTTTGATCCACAGGATAGTACTTTTCAATAGCTTTACGCGTAATTGTATAGCTATTTCCACTAAAATTAAATGTGATTGTTTCAAGATTATCAATCAATTTGAATAAAGAAACGGAATTATATATTAGAGCTTTATGTATATATAAGTTTTCATTGTTGTACCAATCCGTACAATTATAATTAACTAAAAGTCCACAATTTTCAGAATCAATTTCAAATACATAGCCATATTCCGATAGTGGTAAAGCACTAAGTAAATGGGATGTATTACTATTATCCCCAATATATTGACTTTTGTAGTGCTTCAATTGTTCCATTGAACTTTTATCCATGTTAAAAGGACTTGTTGGAACGGTATCAATGGTATATTGTTTCTTGTCGTCAATTAGATAATATTCATTGGGCGTATCAACGTTGATGCGAAATACATTATAGAATGGATTTTGATATTCAATCATTTTATTGCCATCATCACTAAATACTGTGGTTGTAGTGAATCTATAGATGGGTGGTTGTTTAAATTGGGTTACACTGACATAGTCTAAAATAAAGAATGTGCTTAAAAGTATAACAAATAGAAGGACTGAAATGAATCCTTTCTTAAGTAGGGAAGTAATTTTTAATTCTCTAAAGACTCCAATTATAAATAGGAATAATCCAATTATAGAATAAATACTTCCCCAACTGCTTTCAGAAGGGAAAATAGTAAATGCACAAAGGGATGTAAAAATACCAAGACCTATGATAAATATAGATATTTTCTTATGTTCATTCTTGATTCTCTTGTCTGTATAATCAATAGTTTGAATCAGGTTTTTTTCAGAATATTCCACAACCTCTTCTTTAATGATTTCTTCTCCAGTTAATAATTCATTTAAGGTGATGTCTAATTCTTTACTTAGTGGTTCAAGTAAAGATAAGTCTGGCATATAATGTCCAATTTCCCATCGTGAAATGGTTTTATTTGTCACTCCTAATTTTTCAGCCAGTTGTTCTTGTATATATCCTTTTTTCTTGCGATTTAAGGCAATAAAGGCTCCTATCTTTTTTGTGTCCATAATTAGCCTCCTCATATCTAAAACATTACTATTTTCATTATAAATTGAACATCCCACAAATAGCGAATATTTAAAGTACACCGTAAAAGTAGACTTTAAATGACAAATATAGATTTTTTCTTGACTTAAATAACTATGTTCCATACAATAGGTTGGTACATTTAAATAACGTTCACTCTTCACCGGATAAGTGGTTAAAGCGTCTAGGATCAAATCGTAGGTGCAGTGATTTCACTGTAAGATTTGGTCTTGGGCGCTTCTTTTTTTTGGGAGGTAAGTATGAATAAGACAAAAGAATTATTGGTACAAATGATGTGGGAGTTAATTGGCAGTATTTTTGTAGCAATCGGTATCTATAACTTTGCCGTACAAGCTAAGTTTCCTATGACAGGATTTTCAGGGATTTCAATTATTTTGTATCGTTTGTTCAATATTCCTATTGGTTTTTCAACTATTTTATTAAACGTACCTGTTGCGATATTATGCTACAAATTATTAGGAAAGAAGTTTTTTGTGAGTTCTATTCGCTGTATGATCATATCTTCATTGATCATTGATTATGTAGCCCCATTATTTCCAGTCTATCAAGGTGATCGTTTACTCGCTGCATTATGTACGGGCGTTTTTGGTGGAATTGGCTATGCGATGATTTATACAAGGAATTCATCTACCGGAGGATCTGATTTTATCATTATGGCTGTAAAGGCATTAAGACCTCATTTATCTTTAGGAAATATTGCCTTTTTATCCGATGTTGGAATTATTCTAGTGGGTGGTATTCTATTTAAAGATGTGGATGGAATGATTTATGGTATGATAGTCAATTTATTATTTGCGGTTGTAGTCGATAAAATGATTTATGGTTTGAATTCCGGTAAGGTTGCTTTTATTGTCACAAAACATGGAAAAAGAATTTGCCAGGTTATTGATGAAACAAGTCAAAGGGGAAGTACAATATTAAATGCACAAGGTGGATATAAACAAGATGATATGCAAGTGGTGATGTGTGCTTGTAACAGTAAGGAAATGTACCAAGTTCGCAAGGCAGTACAAGAAGCAGATTCAGAATCTTTCTTTGTGGTTGTTGAATCGCATGAAGTACATGGAGAAGGTTTTAAAATGACAAATATAGGAGAAGCTCAAAGTTAAATTCATGTACATGATGAAAACGCTTGCGTATTTGTGGGTTCTTTGTTATGATTTGAATATCATATGACTGACGGAAGTGGAGTTACCACATGAAGTATGATATTATAGGCCGACCGTCTGGGCAAGTTTACTTTGTCTTTTCGGTGGGTCTTTTTAATTGACTACTCGAAGGAATCATAGTAAACTTTAAATATCTGTTAGTTAAAGCTAACTGTCATTAGAAGGAGGCAATCATGAAAGAACAATGGCAAGGATTTAAAGGCAGTAAATGGCAAGATGAAGTAGATGTTCGTGACTTTATTCAAAACAACTACAAACCTTATAATGGAGATGAAAGCTTTTTAGAAGGTCCAACTGAATCAACGAATACTTTATGGGCTGAGCTTCAAAAACTACAAAAAGAAGAACGTGCCAAAGGTGGCGTGTTAGATATGGAAACAGAAGTGGTTTCAAGTTTAACGGCTTATGGACCTGGATATTTAGATAAAGACTTAGAAAAGGTTGTTGGTTTACAAACAGATAAACCATTAAAGCGTGCATTTATGCCATATGGCGGTATTCGTATGAGTGAAGAAGCATGTGAAACATATGGTTATAAACCTAGTGAAAAATTACATGAAATCTTCACAAAATATCATAAAACTCATAATGATGCTGTATTTAGTGCATATACACCAGAAATGCGTTTAGCACGTCGTAACAAAATCGTTACTGGTTTACCAGATACATATGGGCGTGGACGTATCGTAGGGGATTATCGTCGTGTGTCACTTTATGGTATTGATTATTTAATTGAACAGAAACAAAAAGATTTCGCTTATTGTGGCGATGGAACAATGACAGACGACGTAATTCGTCAACGTGAAGAATTGGCTGAACAAATCAAGGCGTTAAAAGAAATGAAAGTCATGGCAGCAAGCTATGGATTTGATATTTCTCAACCAGCTAAAAACTCTTTAGAAGCCGTACAATGGCTATACTTTGGATATTTAGCAGCTATCAAAACACAAAATGGTGCGGCTATGTCTGTAGGTCGTATTTCTACTTTCTTAGATATTTATTTTGAAAGGGATTTAGAAAATGGTGTTTTCACAGAAAGTGAAATTCAAGAAATCGTTGACCATGTAACTATGAAATTTAGAATGGTTAAGTTTGCCAGAATCCCTAGCTACAACCAGTTATTCTCAGGAGATCCAGTTTGGGCAACACTAGATGTTGGTGGTTTAGGTATGGATGGAAGAAGTATGGTTACTAAAACTTGTTTCCGTTTCTTACACACACTTGAAAACATGGGACCTAGTCCAGAACCAAACTTAACTGTATTGTATTCTTCAAATTTACCAGAACCATTCAAGAAATATGCTTCAAAAGTAAGTATTGATACAAGTAGTGTTCAATATGAAAATGATGATGTAATGCGTCCTGTATGGGGTGATGATTATGCCGTATGTTGCTGCGTAAGTGCAACACAGACAGGTAAAGAAATGCAGTTCTTTGGTGCTCGTGCCAACTTGGCTAAATGTTTACTATACGCTATTAATGGTGGTGTAGATGAAAAGACAAAAGTACAGGTGGGTCCAGAATATAAACCTATCACAAGTGAATATTTAGATTATGATGAAGTTATGCATAAATATGATATTATGATGGACTGGTTATCAGGTTTATATGTAAATATCTTGAACTTGATTCAATATATGCATGATAAATATTATTATGAAGCAAGCCAGATGGCATTGATTGATACAGATGTTCGTAGAACTTTCGCAACAGGTATTGCCGGATTCTCTCATGTCGTGGATTCATTGAGTGCCATTAAATACGCAAAAGTTAAAACGATTCGTGATGAAGATGGATTGGTAGTGGACTATGAAATCGAAGGGGATTTCCCTCGTTATGGAAATGATGATGATCGTGCCGATGAAATTGCGGTATGGTTATTAAAAACATTTATGCGTAAGATTGAAAAACACCACACATATCGTGATAGTGAATCAACTACTTCAATTCTTACAATTACTTCAAATGTTGTATACGGTAAAGCGACAGGTGCACTTCCTGATGGAAGAAAAGCAGGAGAACCATTATCACCAGGTGCTAACCCTGCTTATGGTGCAGAACAAAATGGATTACTTGCTTCATTAAACTCTGTCGCAAAACTTCCTTATGAATATGCCTTAGATGGAATTAGTAATACACAAACAATCAACCCAGATGCGTTAGGTCACAGTGAAGAGGAAAGAGTAAATAACTTAGTTAATGTATTAGATGGATACTTTGATCAGGGTGCTCACCACTTGAATGTGAATGTATTTGGCGTAGAAAAATTAAAAGATGCGATGGAACATCCGGAAAAAGAGGAATACGCTAACTTTACAATTCGTGTTTCTGGATATGCTGTTAAATTTATTGATTTAACTCGCGAACAACAATTAGATGTTATTAGTCGTACATGTCACAAGAGCCTTTAATAAGGCTCTTTCTAATTAGGAGGATATTATGTTAGGAGCAATTCATTCGATTGAAACGTTTGGCCTTGTGGATGGGCCAGGTGTAAGATATGTCATCTTTATGCAAGGATGTCATATGCGTTGTAAGTTTTGTCACAATGCCGATACTTGGAAAATTAAAGAACCGGATCAAAGTGCAGAAGCCGTATTAAAGAAAGCTTTACGATATCGTCCTTATTGGAAAGATAATGGTGGTATTACAGTCAGTGGGGGTGAACCGTTACTTCAAATTGATTTTCTGATTGAACTTTTTACATTAGCTAAAAAAGAAGGTGTCAATACAGTTTTGGATACTTGTGGACAACCATTTACTTTTGAAGAACCATTCTTTTCTAAGTTTAAACAACTTATGAATGTTACAGATCTAGTATTATTAGATATAAAACATATTGATGAGATGGCTCATAAAGAATTAACGGGACATACGAATCAAAATATTTTAAAACTAGCTAAATATTTGTCGGATATCCAAAAGCCAGTATGGATTCGTCATGTGTTGGTACCAACAATCAATACAGATGAAAAATATTTGGAACGACTACATCAATTTATTATTCAATTAAAAAATGTAGAAAGAATAGAAGTATTACCATACCATACTCTAGGGGCTTATAAATGGAAAGAACTTGGCTTAGAATATCCTTTAGAAGGAATAGATCCACCAACTGAAAATCAACTTCAAATTGCGAATACAATACTCGAAACAGGGAAATGATAATCCCTGTTTTTTTGTGTACAAAAAAAGTGCTCACTTGAGCACTTTCATTGTTAGAGTCTATCGAATATGTTGTATAGATTTCTTCGATCAAACCAAACATAACCAGTTGTTGTATCGGTTGATGTATCTGTACCGGTTCCTGGTGTTGTAGGTTCTGTTGTTGTACCAGGGTCTGGTGTAGTAGGTTCTGTAGAAGGATATGTACATGCACTTCCGTCCCAAGTTCCGCCATTATCTGTACAAGTTTTTTCGGCTTCATTTGTTTCTTCTTCTTTTTCTTCTTCTTTTTCTTCTTCTTTTTTACATGTACCAGCTTCAGAATCCCATTCACCACCATCGGCTTCACAAGCTTCTCTTTCTTTATCATCAGACTTTTTACATGTCTGGTTTTCTTCATCCCATTCGCCACCACCGGCTTCACAAGCATCTTGCGCATCATTGTTTTCGGATGTTGTATCACCTTTTGATTTGAATTCATCTTTGATATATCCACCCTTGTAGTCTGAGATACCACTAGGCCTTTCAAGTGCAGAATATGTTGCATATTTTTGCATGTAATCAAGCATGTAGTGTGAAATATGGAATGCTGAAGCAACATTTAAATCATCCCAAGTGATATACATTCCATAGTTTGTGATGGCATCCGTTGTATATCCACTCCAACAAGCAATTGTATATTTATTTGTATAACCTACAGACCATTCATCTTTGGCAACTCCCTCAGGAATTCCATAGCTATTTGCAGGCCAGTCTGTTGTACCTGATTTACCATAAACTGTATAGTTGCTCGCAAGAATTTCATTGTAGTTTTGGTAACCACCTGAAACTACTTTTTCAAGCAATTGCGAAATCATCCATGCGGCTTGTTCACTAATAACATCATATGTTTTAGCGTTTGTCTTAAATTCTTTTTTATCGGATCTACGAACTACTTTTCTTACACGGTGAGCATCCACACGCTTACCTCCATTCGCAAATGTTGAATAAGCACTTGCTTGTTGGATTGGACTTGCACGCATGCTAGATCCACCGATTGCGTATTGTTCATTGAATCCTTCCGCAACTTCATCACTGAAACCAAGCTTTTTACAATAATCAATCCAGTAATCATAGCCTTTTGCGGTTACTAAGTCGATCATAGCTTGAGCGGCTGTTGTATTTTTTGAAACACCTAATGCATCTTGTAAACTCATAACACCATTGTATTTACCATCTGAGTTTTTAGGTGCATAAGAGCCATTTTTCCAATAGTCTTTTTTCTTATCGTTTACCTGATGAGCGGTAGACCATCCTAAGATATCAAATGTACTTGCATAGGCAAGTAATGGTTTCATACTTGAACCTGGTTGATTTGGTTCGGTTGAGTAATCAATTTTTACGGAGTCTGAGTGATAACGACGTCCAGGACCTACCGCAATAATTTCACCTGTATCGTTTTCAATCATTGAGAAACCAACATCGAAATATTCGTTAGGGAATTGAACGATGTTACCGTTACAGATTTCATCAGCTTGTTTTTGCGCATCTTGATTTAGTGCGGTGTAGATATCCATTGGAATAATGGCTGGATCTTGTCCAGTTAATTCCATAACTTCACTCAGTGTTTGTGTGATATAAGCTTGATTTGGATCATCGCTTGTTCTTTCAACATATTGTAAAGAGAATGATAAGTCTTGATTTGTCGCAAGGTTACATTCTTCTTCCGTAATATATCCATGCTGCAACATTAATTCCAAAGTTACATTTCGACGATTTTGTGCCGCCTTTAAGTGATCCAATGTCGTATTGGCTTCATTCAAATTATTCAATGGATTGTATGTGTCTGGTGCATTGATACAACCAGCCAAGAAAGCTGCTTCACCTAAATTTAATTGAGATACATCTTTATTAAAGAAGTATTGTGCGGCTTTTTGAATACCACGCGTATTGTTTCCTGAACCGAACCAAATACGGTTTACGTAATATTCAAAGATTTGTTCCTTATTAATACTTTGTTCAGCAATCAAAGAAAGATAGATTTCTTGAACTTTTAATTTTAATTTTTGAACGGTTGTGATCGTACCCTGTTCAGTTTCTAATTTCTTTTCCTGGTTCTTAGTAAATGCGTTATCAATCATCTGCATGGTTAATGTAGAACCACCTTGAGCAAGACTTCCAGATTTCAAGTTTGCCATAGCGGATTTTAAGAAACGTGGCAAGTCAAATCCATTGTGGTCGAAGAAACGTGAATCTTCAATTGATAAAAAGGCATCGACTACAGATTGTGGAATTTGTGAGTAGGTTACGTCTTCACGAATTTCATCACCAAGTTCATAGAATACGTTGCCTGAAGCATCGTAAAGTCTTGAATTGGATAATGTAGTCAAACCGTCTTGTGAAAAACGCATGCCATCAGGATCGTTAATGATGTTGACAAGTACGAAGAATACGGAGATACATCCAACTAAAAATATAGATAAGACGGATACGGCTAGTTTATTCCAAATGTCCAGTTTTCTTCTGTTTGTCTTTTGTGTTTTTGGCTTATTTTGTTCATTTTGTGGTTGGGCCATTTACTTATCCTCCTTAAAATAGAGTTCATCTACAGCTTTTAAATACGCTAACCTAGGATATAATCCTTCTTGAATAAGAATCCCGTGGGATTGAAACCAAGAATAGGGTATAGAGCTTTTGTCTATATTTTCTATTTTATCTATGAGCAGTTTTGAATCAACAAGGTAGGTTTCATTATGATAGTTAAATCGAATAATAAAAAATCCAATACCTCCATGAAATACAACTTTTTTTAGATGTTTGATTTGATGCGGATGAATCATAAAGAGTGGAAAACTCGTTTTATTTTTCGTTTCCTTTGCTTCAAAATCAATATATTTACCTCGATATACGCCGTTGTAGTCAGTAGTGGAAGGCGTTTTGTAGTAAGCTTCAGTGATTTTAGCTCTTTGCCTTTTTGGATAGTCTACATGAACAACTTGAACGGGTGTCGGCTTTTTATAAATCAAAGCTTTATCGAGTTCTCTATAATATTTATTAGAGTCATTTATATCATTTTCAAGGCGCATGCCTCGAGAACTATAACTCTTTTGTTGCATTGTATTTATGGTTGAAATTGCATTCGGATATTTAATAGTGCTCATCACGAACATTATATATGAAAAAGGATGAACATTCAATGAAACTGAAAAGTCAGAGTTGATTTTTTTGTACAAAACATTCATAATATTTAGGTAGATATAGGGGGACTTATATATATGGCAAAAGATATGAATTTGACAGCTCAGGAAATTTATGAAAAAGAATTTCATGTAGACTTGAAGGGATATGCCCCTGCTGAAGTAGATGAATTTCTAGATATGGTAATTGAAGATTATCAGAAATATGATGAAAAAGTAGAAGAATTAGGTGCTGCAGTCACTCGTTATGAAGAAAAAATTAAAGAATTGCAGCAACAGTTGTTTGCACTACAAAGTGAGAATGAAAACTTAAACGAAAAAGTAAATTCTGATTTTGTGAATGGCAACAGCAACACAGTAGATATCTTAAAACGTATTGCACGTTTGGAAAAAGCTGTATTTAATCAAAGCGAAGAATAGTGAATTAAATCGACAGTCGCTGGCTACTTAGATAGTTAGAGGAAAGTCCATGCTCGCACAATCTGTGATGATTGTAGTGTTTGTGCTAGATGAATAAATAAGTCTAGGCAAGTTATTGCTTGACGGCTGTTTTGTTTGCTAAGGGAAACTATGTAAACAAACTTTAAAAGTGCCACAGAGACGAGTCTATATGGAAACGTATAGGGTGGAACGGGTAAACCCCACAAGCGAGAAACCCAAATTTGGTAGGGGAACCGGCTGGAATGAAACGAAAGGAAGGCTGGATAGCTTTATGCTATAGATAAATGACTGTCACCACGCAAGTGGAACAGAACATGGCTTATGATTTAAGGAAACTAATAGGGCAAAGAAATTTGCTCTTTTTTTTTGTATAAAACAAGTGTATACTGAATCTGCATAAATTAAATCTTCAGGGTTGGGTGAAATTCCCTATCGGCGGTAAACCCCGCGAGCATTTTGCATGAACTGGTGAAATTCCAGTGGCGACAGTATAGTCTGGATGGAAGAAGATGTTTTTATATATTCTTTTGTATATTTAAACGCGCCTAGGGGATTTTCTTTAGGCACGTTTTTTAGTTGATATATGAAGGGATGATGATTTATGAGTTCAACAAAGAAACTAACAACGATTGCGATCTTAAGTGCGATGGCAATGGTTTTAAACTTATTGATACAATTTCCAATTGTACCAGCCGTATCTTTTCTAAGCTATGATCCAAAAGATATCATTATTGTGATTGCAGGATTTATTTATGGTCCTATGACATCATTTATTATGAGCCTATTGTGTTCATTTTTAGAAATCGTGTTCCGTGGAGGAAACTTATTAGATGTATTGATGAATGTCATTTCAACTTGTACATTCGCATGTGTTGCAGCCTGCATCTATAAGTATAAACATTCTAAAAAAGGAGCTATCATCGGCTTGGTATTAGGAACTGTATGCTGTACATTGAGTATGACATTATGGAACTACATTATTACACCAATTTATTATCAAATGCCAAGAAGTGCAGTGGTTGGCATGTTACTTCCAGGTATTGTTCCATTCAATATTATTAAATGTACATTAAATGCAGCCTGTGCAATGTTGATCTACAAACCACTTGTAAATGCGTTGAGAAACACGCAGTTTGTTCCACAGTCTAATACAAGTGAAGGACTTACAAAAGATGTTGGAATTGTCAGTGCATTTATTATTGTATCAATTGCAGTTTTAATATTAGTTATGAAAGGTTAGGAAAAACATGGAACTTTTAGAAGCAAAAAAAATTATGGATGAAAAATTAGGGGATTATAAAATCATGGCTTTGGCTAGCTGTGTAGATGATTATCCTATGGTAAGAAATGTAAGTTGTGTTTTCTACAATGACAAGATCTATTTTAAGACAGACAAAAACTTTAGAAAAACTCAACAACTATTTAAAAATGATAAAGTAGCTATGTGCTTTAATGGTGTGCAAGTAGAGGGCACTGCTAAAAACCTAGGCTTAGTGGTTGATGAGCCAGGACGTATCTTTGAAAAGAAATATAAAGAATTTTTGTGGCAAAGCTATAATGCATATTCACATATTGATACAGAAATCTTAATTGAAGTGACTCCTAAGTTTGTGGAAATCTGGGATGAAGATGAAAATCGTAATGCATTCCAGTTGTTTATAGATTTTGACAAAGAAACAGTTGAATACAAACCTTATGACTAGTTTATACTAGTCATTTTTTTGTGAAAATTTATAGTAGTTACGCATGAAAAATAAAATGGCTTAAATAAACTAAATCGTT
>ERZ859776.268-NODE-268-length-31531-cov-4.011914_pt1 | contig 31531 bp, 26 predicted proteins | sample MGYA00509987_ERZ859776 | MGnify/ENA primary metagenome ERZ859776 (study PRJEB30046, sample SAMN00715146) | human gut metagenome | study: EMG produced TPA metagenomics assembly of the A metagenome-wide association study of gut microbiota in type 2... | reverse complement strand
GTCCGGGGCGGGCAGCCCTTTCTGCGTGGATTTTAGAACAACTATTTCACTAACTTTCAATTTACAACATCTCTGTGCTGATAGTACCACTTGTAAAGTCCTGTCGGAATCGGTATAATATAGGTAATTGGGAGGTAAATATATGCTGCTTACATTAGTACCGCTTTTTGATGAAAAAATGGCCGTATGTGCCTATTCCTTTTTTACCCAGAGAGAGAATTATCTGTTGAATCCGCTGCTGCTTGGGACAGCACAGTTTGACGGAGCATCACAGATCACCGGATTGGAATTGATCCAAAAGATGGGAATTGATACATTGTCTCAGGGAAAAGAGATTTTTGTACCGATCACCAATATTTCTATTTTTGCGGATATTACGGAGCAGTGCGATGCACCTCATGAAAAAATCGTACTTTTGATCGATAATACCATTCCACCGATTGAAATGTATGTCAATCGTCTGACGGAATTGAAACAGCAAGGCTATAAACTTGCCATTCGCAAGCTTGCGGTCAGTGATTTTGAAAATTACAGAGAAGTCCTGAAGCTGATGGATTATGTCCTTCTGAATAACCGCAAAATCGCCATTGACAAAGCCAAGATTTATTTCGGAAAATTATTCCCGAATATCAGTCTGTGTGCCGGTAATATTGATACCATGGAGGACTTCGAGAGACTGAAGGAGACCGGTGGATATCGTTTTTATGAGGGTAAGTTCTATCGTGTTCCCATTACGAAGGGACAGACGGATGTGGTGCCCCTGAAGGGCAATTATATTGACCTGTTGAATATTGTGAACAGTCCGGACTTTGAACTCACGACAGCGGCGGATATCATCAGCCGTGATACCGCACTTACGATCGATCTGCTGAAAATGGTTCAGCCATTGGCTGTAAATTCGGAGATTACATCTATCCGTCATGCGGCTGCCATGCTGGGACAGCGGGAACTGAAAAAGTGGATCAACACGGCAGTAGCCAATGCTTTGTATGCGGATAAGCCGAACGAGGTCACCAGACTTTCTCTGCTTCGTGCGAAATTTGCCGAGAATCTGGCGGAAGCATTTGGTCTGAAGGCACAGAAGGACGAACTGTTCCTGATGGGATTGTTCTCCGTGCTGGATGTGATCCTCGAGAAACCTATGGCAGAAGCTTTGAAGGTGGTCCATGTGGCCGGCGAGATCAGCAATGCACTGATCTACCGCATCGGCGTACTGGCACCGGTGTACGATTTCATGCTGCAGTATGAGACAGCCAACTGGGCGGAGGTATCCCGTCTGATGCTGTTAAAAAATATTGATATGGATACAGTATATGAAGCTTATACATCGGCGCTGAAGTGGTATCGCACCGTACGCTGATTGTATTAAAAAATATACTTGTGTTTTGTATACATTTATGTTATTTTCTTGAATGACTTGTAATTATATCCTCCGGCAGTCCAAAGGACGCCAGATGGAGGAATAGTAGCAAAGGCGCAAAAAGCGCGGAAAGGAAATTTCATATGAAAAAAAACAAGACACTTGAGATGGTACAATTGGCCGTACTCATCGCGATCATGCTGATTCTGGCATTTACCCCGCTTGGGTATCTGCGCATCGGACCGTTAGCAATCTCCCTTCTGACCATTCCCGTAGTCATCGGTGCAATGCTCTTAGGACCCGCAGGCGGAGCCGTACTGGGACTGGTATTTGGACTGACAAGCTTTTACCAGTGCTTTGCAGGAGATCCTTTTGGAGCAGCGTTGGTAGCAATGAATCCGTTTTTCACTTTCCTGGTATGCATCCCTACCAGAACTCTGATGGGATGGTTGTCCGGTGTGATCTTCAAGGCACTGTGGAAGATCGATAAGACGAAGACCGTAACTTACTTCGTGACCGGTCTGCTGGGAGCATTTATGAACACCCTGTTCTTCATGTCCACTCTGATGATCTGCTTCGGTCATACCGAGTATCTGCAGAGCATGAATGCAACCGGAGCGAATCTGTTTATGTTCGCCGTAGCATTCTGTGGTATCAACGGAGCAATGGAGATGCCTATGAGCTGTGTAGTAGGTGGTGGCGTTGCGAAGGCAGTCAGCGTAGCACTGAAGAAAAACGCAGCAATTAAAGAGCAGTAATCGGATCTGAGATTGACAAGAATGAAAAATAAATAGCAAAGAAGATAAGCCCCCGGGTGTATGACGCAACATCATGACCCGGGGGTTATTATATAAAAATGGATTCAGATGGTGTTCGAACTGCTTCGTTAGGGAAAAATGTCTGGTGCATTCCGATTAAAAATGCAAGTGCTTTACATTTCATTGCCCAGATAATATGTCATGATTTTGAAGCACCACATGGGATTACAGCGACGCCCACATTGTCTGCAGGGTATCTGCCGTGGCAGCAACATTCCCCTGGATCATGGGAGCGGATCCGCCACCTTTTGCAGAAAGCTCCCGACGCATGCGGTCTGCCAGCTCCTGGCAGTTACAGGAAGCACTGCCTACAATAAATCGATAACCGTTTGTATCGTCTCCGGCAAAGATACCACAGTAACCGGAATATTTTCCGGTCAGCAAATTTACCGCGTTGCGCAGAGCAATGGCATCCAGTTCACCGACGAAGAGAAGCACATGGTGTACTTCTTCCGGGGAGGGGAGTGCGTCCATCTGTACTTTCAGCAGCTCCGCCTGCAGGGCATTGGCGCGTTCTTTTTGCAGCTTTGCATCCTCTTTGGCGCGGGCAACAGCACCCGCTACTTCCGGTTGCTTCGCAGAGAGCAGAGAAGAAATAGCCCAGACGGAATCCTGTTTTTCGGTATAATCTGCCAGAGCGCGGTTCCCGCAGAGAATATTGATGCGGACGCCGCCCCGGTGGCTTTGTACATTTACAATTTTGATGAGGCCGATCTGTCCGGTGGTATCTACATGTGGAGCACAGCAGGCACACAGATCCACGCAGGGGATCTCGACAATACGGACATTTTCCGTGAGCGCCAGCTTGCTGCGGTAATTTAAGCTCGTCAGTTCTTCGGCGGTGGGCCAGCTGATGTTGACCGGAAGATTTTTCCAGACATAAGTGTTAGCCTCTTGCTCGATGAGACGCAGTTGCTCCAGAGAGACTTCTCCGTTCATATCCAGTGTCACTTCTCTGTCACTTAAATGGAAGCCTACGTTTTCCAGTCCGAAATGAGAGTGCAGTAAGCCGGAGATCATATGCTCTCCGGAGTGCTGCTGCATGAAATCAAACCGGCGGTTCCAGTCCACATGACCGGTGACCCGGGTGCCGACGGAAAACTCACAGGCCGTTTTATGATACAGGATGCCCTGTTTAATGCTGACATCCAGTACTTCCTGACCGTTTAAGGTGCCTTTGTCGGCGGACTGACCACCTTCTTCCGGGAAAAAAGCGGAAGCGTCCAGAACGATCAGATAACAGCCTTCTTCTTTGGCAGGAATACATTCAGTCACCACGGCAGTAAAATCTGTCTGATGGACATCTTCATAATATATTTTACGTGTTCCATGGGAATTCATTTGTGCATTGCTGATACGATCCATAGATATCTGTCCAATCTGTTATAAATTTTATTATGTAAACAGTACCGGACATTCAATGAAGATACGGCGCTGTCCACAGGCCTTTGAATGGTTATCTCAAAATAGAAAATATATAACTATTCTATATCAGATACGATAGAAAAAGCAATGGAAAATGTAAGCTTTTACACAGCTTTGTCAGATTCTCCAAGGAGTATCGGGATTGCGTAATTGTTTTTTGTAGGTTTTTACGCAGACAGGGTCTATTGCGACGCTTTTTTTTTTATGATATAATAAATCGATTATGCAGATACCAGATTTAAACGGCAGAGGCCGATCGTGCTTGCACGGTAAGACTTTTGAACTTTTAAATCGTCAAAACATGAGGATGCAGTGATTTGCGGAAGCAAATCCGCGGAATCCGAATGTTTTCAGAATTGCGGGAGCTGCGAAGCAGCGGAGCAATTAGTAGGTATCGTAGACAATGCAGATACCGAGCGGAGCAATTCGCAGGTATCGTAGACAATGCAGATACCCAGCGGAGCAATTCGTAGGTATCGTAGGCTACTGAGAGAAATACAAACGTCGCAAAAGCGGCAGAATGTGAGGAAAGAATGAAGGCATTTTTGATTTTGGAAGATGGAACGGTGTTCGAAGGAACGCACATCGGTGCAGACAAAGAGATCATCAGTGAAATCGTATTTAACACATCCATGGCCGGATATCTGGAGGTCCTGACGGATCCGTCCTATGCAGGACAGGCTGTATGCATGACTTACCCCCTGATCGGTAACTATGGCATATGCAGGGATGACTGCGAGTCGGAGAGACCCTGGCCGGATGGATTCATCGTCAGAGAGCTTTCACGTATTCCCAGCAACTTCCGCTGTGACTGCACAATACAGGAATACTTAGAGGAGAACGGCGTACCCGGCATCGCCGGTATCGATACCCGTGCGCTGACCAAGATCCTGCGTGAGAAGGGTACCATGAACGGCATGATCACCACCAACGAAGCCTATGACCTGAACGAAGTACTTCCGAAACTGAAGGAGTATACCACAGGCAAGGTCGTGGAAAAGGTGACCTGCAAGGAAAAATATGTGGTAGCGCCCACCACGGAGCTGGCACAGAACGGACCTCTCTCCGGTGCAGCACGTTTTGATAAAGAAGCTTATGAAAAAGGTGTCAGAGAGCCTAAGCCGGCACTGGTAACGGAGCTGTCCGGACAGGGACTGAAGGTAGCTCTGTTAGACCTGGGAGCTAAGAGAAATATCGCCAGATCCCTGGCAGAGAGAGGCTGTGAGGTGACCGTATACCCCGCAGGAACTCCCGCGCAGGAGATCATTGATGATAATCCCGACGGTATCATGTTAAGTAACGGACCGGGAGACCCCAAGGAGTGTACCGGTGTGATCGCCGAGATCAAAAAGTTATACGATACCGAGATCCCTATTTTCGCAATCTGCCTGGGACATCAGCTGATGGCTCTGGCTACCGGTGCAGATACCCATAAAATGAAATACGGACACAGAGGAGGCAACCACCCGGTAAAGGATCTGATGACCGGAAGAGTATATATTTCCTCTCAGAACCACGGCTATGTGGTAGATACCGATAAACTGGATCCGTCCGTAGCGGTTCCCGCATTCATCAATGTTAACGACGGTACCAACGAGGGTCTGTCCTACACCGGCAAGAACATTTTCACCGTACAGTTCCATCCGGAAGCATGTCCGGGACCCCAGGACTCCGGTTACCTGTTTGACCGGTTCATTCATATGATGAGAGGAGAGAACTAAGATGCCCAAGAATCCTAATGTAAAACGAGTAATGGTAATCGGCTCCGGTCCTATTGTCATCGGACAGGCAGCGGAATTCGACTATGCAGGTACCCAGGCCTGCCGTTCCCTGAAGGAAGAGGGAGTAGAGGTAATCCTGGTGAACTCCAATCCTGCGACCATCATGACCGATAAAGATATCGCAGATAAGGTATATATTGAGCCCCTGAATGTAAAGGTTCTGGAGCAGATCATTATAAAGGAAAAGCCCGACAGCATTCTCCCCACCCTGGGAGGACAGGCTGGTCTGAACCTCGGCATGGAGCTGGAGGAGTCCGGTTTCCTGGCAGCTCACAATGTAAAGCTGTTAGGTACTACCGCAGCTACCATCCGTAATGCGGAAGGCCGTCAGGAGTTCAAGGATCTGATGGAGCGTATCGGCGAGCCCTGTGCAGCATCCAAGGTCGTTGAGAACGTGGAAGACGGTGTGGAATTTACTAACACTATCGGCTATCCCGTGGTACTGCGTCCCGCTTATACCCTGGGTGGTTCCGGTGGCGGTATCGCACACAATCAGGTAGAACTGGAAGAGATCCTGGAGAATGGTTTACGTCTGTCCCGTGTAGGACAGGTACTGGTAGAACGTTGTATCGCAGGCTGGAAAGAGATCGAGTACGAAGTAATGCGTGACAGCGCAGGCAACTGCATCACTGTATGTAACATGGAGAACATCGACCCCGTCGGTGTGCATACCGGAGACAGTATCGTAGTAGCTCCTTCCCAGACCCTGAGCGACAAGGAGTACCAGATGTTACGTACTTCCGCTCTGAAGATCATTAACGAACTGCAGATCACTGGTGGATGTAACGTACAGTTTGCACTGCATCCCACCAGTTTTGAATATTGTGTTATTGAGGTGAATCCCCGTGTCAGCCGTTCTTCCGCACTGGCAAGTAAGGCGACCGGTTACCCCATTGCGAAGGTAGCAGCGAAGATCGCACTGGGCTTTACTCTGGATGAGATCAAAAATGCCATTACCCACAAGACCTATGCCAGCTTCGAGCCGACACTGGATTACTGTGTAGTAAAGATCCCCAGACTGCCTTTCGATAAATTTATCACTGCAAAACGTACTCTGACCACACAGATGAAGGCAACCGGTGAGGTTATGAGTATCTGCAATAACTTCGAGGGAGCACTGATGAAGGCCATCCGTTCCCTGGAACAGCATGTGGACTGCCTGCGCAGCTATGATTTCAGCGCTTTGTCTGTGGAGGAACTGTTAGAGCGTCTGAAGATCGTGGATGACCAGAGAATCTATGTGATCGCTGAAGCAATCCGTAAGGGTATCAGTTATGAACAGATTCATGATATTACCAAGATCGACTTGTGGTTCATCGACAAGATCGCTATTCTGACCGAGATGGAGCATGCACTGGAGACACAGCCCCTGACGGTGGATCTGCTGAAGGAAGCCAAGAGAATCGAGTTCCCGGATAACGTCATCGCAAGACTGACCGGCAAGACCGAGGAAGAGATCAAGAAGATGCGTTACGACAACGGCATAAAGGCTGTCTACAAGATGGTAGATACCTGTGCTGCAGAGTTCGCCGCATCCACTCCTTACTACTACTCTGTATTCGACGGCGAGTGCGAAGCCAAGGAGACCACCGGACGCAAGAAAGTCCTGGTACTGGGTTCCGGTCCTATCCGTATCGGACAGGGTATCGAGTTCGACTATTGTTCCGTACATGCTACCTGGGCATTTTCCAAGGCAGGCTATGAGACCATTATCATCAACAACAACCCGGAGACTGTAAGTACCGACTTCGATATTGCGGACAAGCTGTATTTCGAGCCTTTGACTCCGGAAGATGTGGAATCTATCGTAAATATTGAGCATCCCGATGGTGCTGTGGTACAGTTCGGCGGACAGACCGCTATCAAACTGACCGAGAGCCTGATGAAGATGGGCGTGCCTATCTTAGGAACTAAGGCAGAAGATGTTGATGCTGCCGAGGACAGAGAGCTGTTCGATAAGATCCTGGAAGAGACCGGAATCCCTCGTGCAGCCGGCGGTACCGTATACACCGCAGAGGAAGCTAAGGCGGTTGCTAACAGACTGGGCTATCCCGTACTGGTACGTCCTTCCTATGTATTGGGTGGACAGGGCATGCAGATCGCTATCTCCGATGAAGAGATCGAAGAGTTCATGGAGATCATCAACCGTATCGCACAGGATCACCCGATCCTGGTAGATAAGTATTTACAGGGTAAGGAGATCGAGGTCGATGCTGTATGCGACGGTACCGATATTCTGATCCCCGGTATCATGGAGCATATCGAGAGAACCGGTATCCACTCCGGAGACAGTATCTCCGTATATCCGGCTCCGACCATTGATAAAGTAGTAAAAGAGAAGATCGCAGAGTACACCAGAAGACTGGCAAAGGCACTGCATGTCAAGGGACTGATCAATATCCAGTTCATTGCCATCGGTGATGAGGTATATGTCATTGAGGTTAACCCCCGTTCTTCCCGTACCGTACCTTACATCAGCAAGGTAACCGGTATTCCTATCGTGGATCTGGCTACCGAAGTGATCATCGGCAAGACTATCCGTGAGCTTGGATACGAGCCCGGCTTACAGCCTGAGGCAGAGTATTTTGCCATCAAGATGCCCGTGTTCTCCTTCGAGAAGATCCGTGGTGCCGAGATCAGCTTAGGACCGGAGATGAAGTCCACCGGTGAGTGCCTGGGTATTGCCAAGAGCTTCAACGAGGCACTGTATAAGGCATTCCTGGGAGCAGGTGTGGAACTGCCCAAGTATAAGAATATGATCATCACCGTAAAAGATGCGGATAAGGGAGAAGCAATTGAGATCGGAAGACGCTTCGAGAAGCTGGGATACACCATCTACGCTACCAGAAGTACCGCAGCAGCTCTGAATGAGGCAGGTGTGAAGGCGAGAAAGGTCAACAAGATCTCTCAGGAATCCCCGACTGTTATGGATCTGATCCTGGGACACAAGATCGACCTTGTCATCGATACCCCTACCCAGGGCCGCGACAAGACCAGAGACGGCTTCCTGATCCGCCGTACCGCCATCGAGACCGGTATCTACTGCATCACCGCAATGGACACCGCCAATGCTCTCGTGACCAGCATGGAGCATATGAACGATTGTAAGGAACTGACACTGGTGGATATTGCACAGCTGTAAAAATATGAAATAGAGATGTATCAGAACAGTGGAGCTGTGAAAGCGGCTCCACTGTTTATGTTTTATCACAAAAATGCGGATGTAAAATAAAATCTGTGAGAAAAGCACATAATAGGCGTATGGTAAATATTGTATGATCGCAAGCCTGTATCCCGCAGGCGGATTGGAGTCTCATGTTAGAAGAACATTATCCTTTTGTCGCACAGCCCCTGCCCTATGAATATGATGCCCTGTTTCCGGTACTGGATGAAGAAACACTGCATTTTCACCATGATAAGCATTATCAGACCTATGTGGACAAGCTGAATGCGGTTCTTGCGGATTATCCGCAGTTACAGCAGATGACCTTGACGGAACTGCTCACTTCGGAGGATAATAAACTTGCATCCCTACCGGAGGAAGCCTGGGAAAGCCTTCACAATAACGGTGGCGGTGTATATAATCACCAGCTGTATTTTGACAGTATGCGAAGCCCCATGGGGCAGGAGCCTTGTGGAGCGCTGGCGGAGGCACTGATCCGTGATTTCGGATCCGTGAGACAATGGAAAGAGCAGATGTCGCAGAGTGCCATAGGAGTATTCGGTTCCGGCTGGACATGGCTTGTAAGTGATCAGGACGGTACCCTTATGATCCTGACCACAGCGAACCAGGATGTGCCGGATCTGAAATTGTATACTCCCATATTTCTGATAGATGTGTGGGAACATGCCTATTATTTACAGTACCGGAACCGCAGACCGGATTATGTGGTGGGGTGGCATAAGCTCATCCACTGGAAAAAAGCGGAGAGACGTTATGAACAGGTTCTCAGCAGGCTGGAAAGAGCAGCGGGGGAAGCGGAAAACCTGCAGAACGATTACAGCACGGCAGAAGGAAATGGTAGATAAAAATAACAGATAGAAACGATAGATAGCACAAGACTGCGGAACAGAAAGAGGAAATGAAAATGGAGAACAGACCGATCATAAAAAAAGAACAGGTAGAGACCGTCTATGACAGCAGATTCATCAAGGTATTTGATCTGCAATATGAGCCGGGAAAACATTATTTTGATGCCACCAGAAGAAGCGTTGAGAATCTGGCGGCAGTAAAGAATGACGAAGAATTTAAACAGATGCTGCCGGATGCGGTAAGCTGTGTCGTGATCCTGAATGTTAAGGATCAAGAGCCGAGACTTTGCCTGAGCCGTGAGTATCGCTATCCGGCGGGACAGTTCCTGTTAAGCGTTCCGGCAGGACTATTAGATCCGGAGGATGCGAAGGAAGAAAATCCCGTATTCCATGCGGCAATCAGGGAACTTCGTGAGGAGACCGGTATTGCACTGGAAGAGAGTGACAGCATCCGGCTGGTGAATCCCCTGGTATTCAGCACCCCGGGCATGACGGACGAGAGCAATGCACTGGTGCAGATCACTCTGAACCGGGAAGAAATGCCGAAGGTAAGCCAGGAAGGTGCCGTTGGCACGGAATGCTTTGACGGCTTTTTATTGGTGACCCAAGAAGAAGCACAGAAAATCCTAAAAGCCGGTGTGGATGACCAGGGACTGTTTTATCCCTTATATACCTGGGCGGCATTGATGTGCTTCGTGACGGGAATGTGGGAATAATTTTGCAGTTGCCAATCGCTCAATTGCGTTTCCGATTGCTCAATTGTATAATGATATTATTATCAGGTATAATTAAGGAGCAAAGACATCATGCAGAAAGAGCAATTTGGTATCCTGCTTACGACTTTAAAAAAGAAAAATGGGATCAGCCAGAAGGAAATGGCGGAGCGGCTATCGGTCTCTACTTCGGCGATAAGCAAATGGGAGCATGGCAAGAATCTTCCGGATATAACGATGCTTGGCAGTATCGCAGAGATTCTTCAGGTATCCTGTGATGAATTACTGAATCCGGAAATGACATTGGAGAGATTAGCGAATCCCGAACTGCAGAAAGGAGATATAGAGGAGACAGATGGAGAGTCCCCGAAGAAAAAGAGTAGCAGGATTGTAAAAACTGTCATTCTGACAGTAATTGCCGTGATCGTCATAGGCATGATCCTATTATATATGGCAGTCCATGGAAAAGTGGATTTTGAACAGGTGGGTGTAAGATATATCGATGACCCGTCCTGGGGAAAAGTATATGAAATCGCGGCTGTGGTGTATGGCAGAGCAGATGCTGACCGTTTAATAATGTACCTGAAAGAGGTAGAAGCACAGGTCAAAGAAGGACCGGAACTGGAGACAGATACTGTCAAAATTACTTATTTTAAGAATAAGAGCGACGCATTAAAATGGGAAAATCCGGAAAGCTACAGTTATATTTTTCTGGATGCAGAGTAGAGTGATGGAGGTGCCTATGGGTAAAAAATGGATTGTGGGTCTGATGATTTTAACAACATTATGGGCAATGACCGGTTGTGGAAAGCAGGAGATGATCCGCTGCGAATACACAAATGAGGCAGCAGGATTTACCTTAAGCATAGACAGACCGGCGGAATGGACTGCAAAGATTGTGGAAGGGTGGCCGGCGACCGAGACAGAGGAAGCCAGTCCCGACGAGGGAATCCGGCTTTTTCCGGATGACAGCCAGGAGAGCAGCATCTATTTTTGCAACAGCTTTTCTCCTTATTATGCAGGGGATGAAAATGATCTGGAGACCGTGGAAGTGAATGAGGAACTTACGGCACTTCATGGAATCGAAACAAGCGGTGAAGGGGTAAGCGAATCCTATGTTTTTAAAGGGAATTTCATTGGTCAGGGATTCTATAACATTACCATCTCTATGTCACAAAAGGATTATAAAAAATACAAAAAGATTATCTCACAGATGGTTGCCAGCTGCCAGATCCGTGAATGGGAGCCGGAGAATGCAACGGTATCGGAAAGCATTGAAAATGTAGAAAATACAGAAAATAATGATTTGACAATTCGGGGAACGCTGTTAGACAGAGAGAGCGAGAGTGCTGTCTATAACGATATCACTGGACTGTTAAATGAAAGATATGATTTGTTGAACGAGTTATTAAGTGCGTGGGATTCCACGGTAGACAGCAGGGATAGCATTTCCGTAAATCTGCCAGATGGCCGGGAGACGGTAATGTACCGTGTGAAGGTGGCGGACTCTTGGGCGTATTATGAACAAAAGGCTGAAAATATATACTATGATCCTTATGTGCAAAAGGTGTTTACCCCCTGCTACCTGGGAAATCTATATGACGAAGTGGACGGAAAATTGTACCGCATGGAAGCGGATGGCTTTGCATGGGGCATTGATGAAGACTCCATCAAAATATGGAAGCAGGATTGGGGTAACCGTTATATAGTGACCGCAAAAGAGCAAAACGAGATGACTACGGATGTGCTGTTTATTATAAGAAAAGAAGATACGGATAACAAATACAAAATCGTAGATGAAGTCGAGATGAATTAGTGATTAGGTTGAAAAAATAAATATTGACATATATAGATAGCCGATATATATTATAGACAACGATATATATCGGCTATCTATATAAGGAGGACAAAAAATGGCTGTGGACAAATCACTGATGTCGGGAAGTATGACGATGCTTCTGCTTAGATTACTGGCGGAGAAGGATATGTACGGATACGAGATGATCGATACGCTGCGGAAAAAATCCTGTAACGTGTTCGAGTTAAAAGCAGGTACGCTGTATCCGCTGTTGCATGGGCTGGAAGCGAAGGACCTGCTTACGGTATATGAGCAGGAATATGCAGGCAAGACGAGGAAGTATTACAGTATTACGAAAGAAGGCAGAAAATTACTGGATACAAAAAAAGCGGAGTGGATGGAATATCAATCCGCGGTCACCAGTGTTCTGGCAATGGGGGTATAAGGATGGAGACATATTTGGAAAAACTGTTGTCACAGATCCGCTGTAAAAAAGCCAGACCCTATATCGCTGAGGAGATAAGAGACCATATCGAAAGTCAGATCGCAGACAATCTTTCCGAGGGAATGGCCTATGAGGAAGCAGAGAAAAATGCGGTTACGGACATGGGAGATCCGGTAGAAGTGGGGATCTCGCTGGACAGGATCCACAAGCCTAAGATTGCATGGAGGTTACTTGTGATCGTAGGAATTTTAAGCCTGCTGGGCATTCTGATACAGCAATCCATTCTCAGACAACCCGGTTATCAGGAGCTGGAAATAGGGATGCAGGAAAGATACCGGTATGCGGCAGAGGGCTTTGGCACAGCCGTAGTGATCGGATTACTTCTCATGTGTGTGATCTATTTTTTGGATTACACGGTAATTGCAAAGTATTCCAGGCTCATTGGGGGAGCTATCCTGATTCTGGGAGCACTGCGTGTGGCAGGCTTTGGTGGTCTGGATGTCGATGGAATCGGCAACTGGATCGGATTTGGAAGGCTCCGGGTGGCGGTGACTTCCCTGATGATGTTCTATGTGCCGATTTACGGAGCTATCTTATATAAATACAGGAATGGCGGTGTCTTTTCACTGTGCAGGGCGATCCTGTGGATGATCCTTCCGGTATTTATTACGTCCCGGATTCCCAGCCTTGGTGTAGCCGTCATCATGATGGTCAGTATGCTGATAGAACTTACGGCGGCTATCTGGAAGGGGTGGTTTCAACTGCCCGTGAAAAAGACGATTATCGGCGTGTGGCTGTTTTTCACGGCAGCACCTGCTCTGTTACTGACTGTAAAGTACGCATTTCATATGCTGGTATCATATCAGGAAGCAAGGATCCGTTCCTTTTTCACCGCGTCCGGAGATGCCAATTACATGACGTCTATGCTTCATAAATTTAATCAAAACATTTTACTCTGGGGCAACAGCGGCAAAGATGTGATCGGAGGTTTGCCGGAATTCAATCAGGATTACATTTTTTCTTATATTCTGAACAGTTACGGATTGCTGGCCGGAATCTTTGTAGCCGCGCTCCTGGCGGCACTGGTAGTGTTTATGTTCGGAACTTCTGTCAGACAGAAAAATGAACTTGGCACAGTGATGGGATTCGGATGCGGAATGATCATTTTATTAAATGTTTTTCTGAACTTTGCCGGAATCTTTGGATGGCTCCCGCTGACATCAACGTTTCTGCCGTTCTTGTCCTACGGCAGAAATAATATTTTACTGTGTTATGCACTGGTGGGAATTATCCTGAGTATTTACAGATACAAGGATGTGTACCCCAAAAAGTTCAAGGCATCCCAGGTATCATTACAGAAGACCATTACTTTGAATCTGAATATGTAACACGGTAATAAAGGCAATGTAAATAAAAGGTCCATGAGCAGGAAAACTGTCCATGGACTTTTATATATCATGGGCAGAACTCACCCAATGCATTTCGTAAACTTATGAAGGTAATACCGATAAAATCAATATCTCCACACTCATCATATCATTCATCCGTCCGGATTTCACGGCTTCCTCAGTCTCTACGCACTGCTTTACCGCATTTTTCAGCACGGAAGTCTTGAAATGGGACGCCTGTGCCACATATTTTCCGGCGGCAAAGGGAGGCACACCGATCTTGGAGGCAATGGTTTTGTTGTCGTGACCTCTGTTTTTTAACTCCTTGGTCTGGAGCAGCAGGTTACACTGTCTGGCGATCAGAAACAGCACACGCATGGGCGGCTCTTTTAATGCCAGCAGATCATAGTAAAGCTGCAGCGCTTTCTGCGGCTGCTTTTCCGCTATGGCATTGACCATATCGAAGATGTGGTTGGTGATACGGGTGGTGCAGACCGCTTCCACATCCTCGGCGGTGACTACGTCACGATCGAGACAGTAGCAGATCAGCTTCTCCAGCTCCATCTGGATATTTTCCATGTCGGTGCCGGTTTTGGAGAGCAGGAACTGCGCGGTGTTCTCGGAGATTTTTTTCCCTTCGCGTCCTAAGATACCGGCGATCCAGCGCTTCAGGGAATTTTCATCCTGTACTGTGAACTCTGCCACATATCCCTTCGACTGCACGGCTTTGTAGAGCTTGCTGCGCTTATCTACTTCACTTTCCGTAAATACGAAAAAGGTAGTATCATTGGGAGCTGCAAGGTATTCCGCCAGCTTTTCCCCACCGGCTTTGAAGAGTCCGGTGTCCTTGAAGAACATGACACGGCGCTCTGCCAAAAAAGGCAGCGTCTCTGCCAGATCGATGACCTGTCCCAAGGAGAAATCCTTCCCCTGATAGAAATGGGTATTCATCTCGTCGCCGTCTTGACACAACGCCTTACGCAGACGGGTCGTGTACTGGTTCTTCAGATAACGTTCCTCTCCGTAGAGCAGGTAGATCTGTTTGAAATTGCCGGTTTTGATGTCTTCGTTGATCCGCTGCATGAAATGATCCTTTCTGGAAAGATACGGGTACTTCTACATTAGATTCCTAAAAGAGTATACCCCATTTCCTATTGAGGTTTCAAGGGGGGTATGCTATTATGGAACAAAACAGTTCGACCATGGACATATACGAGAGACACAATCATGCTTGCATGATTGCGTGAACGAATATGTCCATGAATTGGCGCGGGTCGAACGTGGAATGGCGCGGGCCAAACAGTATACCATAAGAGGAAGGAAGAGAAATGAGCAGGAAAAGCGGATTCATTCAGGAATTCAAAAAGTTTATTCTGAGGGGAAATGTAATGGATATGGCAGTCGGCGTGATCGTCGGCGGCGCATTTACCGCTATTGTTACTTCTCTGAATCAGGATATCCTTACTCCGGTTCTGGCAATCTTCGGAGGCACGGATTTTTCTAATTTATATGTGAAGCTGGGAAGCGGTGACGCTGCACCGGTGTTGATGTACGGTAATTTTATCACAGCGGTCATCAATTTTCTGATCACCGCATTTGTGATCTTCTGTCTGGTAAAGTTCATCAACAAGCTGGGAGACACCCTGCACCACAAAGAGGAGACTCCGGCTGCACCTACCACGAAGAAATGCCCGTTCTGTAAGAGCGAGATCGCCATTGACGCAACGAGATGTCCGCACTGTACTTCTCAGCTGGAACAGTAATCATTTGCCGGCAGCGTAAAGACTTTGAGTGCTGAGAGATAGAAAACCGTGGAGGAAAGCATGGGTAAAACACATAGGAAAATAGTGATGGCAGGAGTCTGCTGTCTGATGATAAGCATGCTGACAGGCTGCGGAAACGATACGACCAAAATAGCAGAAGGAATGCAGCTGATCGAGACGTTGGATTACCGGGGCGCACTGACTGTTTTTGAGGAAGCGGAAAGTCAGAAGGAAGACAGCCGTCTGGTCGCCAGGGGCAGAGGAATCGCCAGCATGGGACTGACGGATTATGAGCAGGCAGTGCAGTATTTTACAGAGGCGCTGGAGCTTAGCGACGGCTGGGTGCAGAACGTAGACTACGATATGAACTATTATCTCGCAGCTGCTTACCGGAAGAACGGGCAGCCTGCGGAGGCGAAAAAGGTATATGATGCCATTCTGGGACTGAAGCCGGAGGAGAAGGATGCCTATTTCCTGCGGGGATTGGCGGAACTGGAACTGGGAGAATACGAGAGTGCCAGGGCGGATTTCGACAAGGCGATCTCTATGGACCCGAAAAATTACGACCGGCTGATCGAGATCTACGAAGCCCTGGCAGACTACGGATATCGGGAAGTCGGGCAGGAGTATCTGCAAAATGTACTGGATACGGCAAAACAGCTGGATGCCTATGACAGCGGTCGTATTTACTATTACCTGGGAGATTATCAGAAAGCCTATCTGGCACTGGAAGAAGCCAAGGGTAAGGGTGGAGTGGACAGTTATCTCTACCTGGGGAAAGCTTATGCTGCCACCGGAGATTATAATTATGCATCCAGTGTATACAGTAATTACCTGTCCAAGCAGGGACCGGATGCAGAGATCTATAATCAGCTGGGATTATGTGAGATGGCGAAAAAGGACTACCAGAAGGCGTTGGAAGCATTTCAGGCAGGAAAGCAGATCGAAGGGAACAGCCTGATGCAGACCTTATCCTTCAACGAGATCGTAGCATACGAATATCTGCAGGATTATCAGAAAGCGGCAGTGCTGTTAAATGCCTACTTACAAAATTACCCGGACGACCAGGCGGCCATCCGGGAACAGCAGTTTTTATCTACGAGGTAGAGGAGCAATCCTCTGCCTTTTGTCGTAATTGCAGGAGTTCGATATAATCCAAAAAGGATGCTGTGTTCTGGCGACTGAAATGCTGTATGATGTCTACCAGCTCAGCCACGGTCCTGCCGGGAGCATACTCTTCATTCAGGGTATCCAGACTATAACGATAGGAAGTACGCCCCAACAGATAATCAACGGTCACTCCGAAATAATCAGCCAGTTGCAGTAATGCTTCCTGATCCGGGAAGTGAATATTGTTCTCATAATTAGAGACGGTGCCAACGGATACTTTTAATATGGCAGCCAGTTCCTTCTGATAGATGCCCCGTTCTTCCCGCAGGGATGTAAGGATCTCACCGAAACTCCTCATATTGCCTCTCATTCTGCCGCAGATGCAGCACTATTTAAATGTTTTCTTTTAAGATTTGATGAAGTCTATTTTACTATATTTTAGTTTTAAAGGAATGACATTTTAGAAATAGATGAAAAATGTATAAAAGAAAGTCTGAAATTAATCTTACCTAAAAACAAAGGGATATACATGGAAAATCCTTTTGGAGACTCTTTGAGAAATCCTCTCATTTATAACTATTGCTATTTCGAAGAATACCCGATATAATAATTCAAGAGTTAGGTGCAACTAACTAATGAGTGAATCATGTGAAACTCCTCAGAGGAAACGGAGCTGCTGAATCCGTGGACTGCCGGGAGGGGATCTCCCGGGAGGAGTTTTTCAGCCCTTATAGGGGATTTACGAAGGAGAAGGTTTGGGAATAAAAGTTAGAATAGAGGATAAAGGAGAAGAACGAAATGAACTATTTGGAGATTGAAAAAGTAATCGGAAGAGAGATCCTGGATTCCAGAGGTAATCCTACCGTAGAAGCAGAGGTGACTCTGGTAGATGGTACGATCGGTCGTGGTATGGCTCCCAGCGGAGCATCCACCGGTGAATTCGAAGCACTGGAGTTAAGAGACGGAGACAAGAGCAGATATCTGGGCAAGGGTGTGCAGAAGGCGGTAGAGAACATTAACACCGTGATCAACGACACCTTGCAGGGAATGGATGCTTCTGATATTTATGCGATTGATAAGGCAATGATCGACGCAGATGGAACCAAGGATAAGTCCAGGCTGGGAGCCAATGCGATTCTGGCAGTATCCATTGCCAGCGCGAGAGCAGCAGCGATTTCTCTGGATATTCCCCTGTATCGCTTTTTAGGAGGTATCTCCGGTAACAGACTTCCGGTTCCCATGATGAACATTATCAACGGCGGTTGTCATGCGCTTTCTTCCGGACTGGATGTACAGGAATTCATGATCATGCCCGTAGGTGCGCCTTCCTTTAAGGAATGCTTAAGATGGTGCGCTGAAGTATTCCATGCACTGGCTTCTATCTTAAAGGAAAGAGGACTGGCTACTTCCGTAGGGGACGAGGGTGGTTTCGCACCGGCATTAAAGTCTGACGAAGAAGCTATCGAGACGATTTTAGAGGCAGTGAAGAAAGCAGGCTATGAGCCCGGCAAGGACTTCAAGATCGCAATGGATGCCGCTTCCAGCGAATGGAAGACCGGCAAGGTCGGCGAATACAAGCTGCCTAAGGCAGGCACCGTATTTACCTCTGAAGAACTGATCGCACACTGGAAGAAACTGGTGGAGAAATACCCCATCATTTCGATAGAAGATGCACTGGATGAGGAAGACTGGGAAGGCTGGAAAAAGCTGACCGCAGAACTGGGCGATAAGGTACAGCTGGTCGGTGATGACCTCTTCGTAACCAATACCGAGAGACTGGCAAAGGGAATCTCCCTTGGCTGTGGTAACTCCATCCTCATCAAGCTGAACCAGATCGGATCCGTATCCGAGACTCTGGAAGCCATCAAGATGGCACACAAGGCAGGCTATACCGCTATTTCCTCCCATCGTTCCGGTGAGACCGAGGACACCACCATTGCTGACCTGGCAGTGGCACTGAACACCTGTCAGATCAAGACCGGTGCTCCCAGCAGAACCGAGCGTGTGGCAAAATACAATCAGCTGTTGCGCATCGAGGAAGAGTTGGGCGCGGCAGCGGTATATCCCGGCATGGGAGCGTTCAACGTGCAGAACTAATATTGCTTACATCCAAACTATTTTGGTTTCTCTTTTTCTCTTCAGGGACTGTTCGCAAGGACAGTCCCGTTTGCGGTTTATCAGGAAAATAATGCAACTATGATGTGATATCGTGTTATTTTGATAATGAAAATCCTCAAAGGAACCATACAGAGGAGAGATAGGAATATGTAACTGGGATAGAAACAGAGTATTCAGGGTCGGAATTAAGCTAGGTAATAGGGTGTCTGACCGGATGTTCAGCAGCCGTGGAACAGCAGAAGGAAGTTGCGGAAGAAAAAATACATTATTTCATATTGACTTTTCCGGAATCTATGTGATAAAATCTCACCGTTGTGAAAACAGAAAAACAGCATAAAGACTTTAGGTAAGAATTGGAAACGACACATGTGTGCACTGCTCACTGATTAACGAACAACACACATGTGTCTTTTTGCGCTCATTTTTAAAAAGGAGGGCATCCAATTATGCCGAAAACAAGATTACAGAACATTATTTTCACCCTGATCATGGCGTTCGTTATGGTCTACGCCATGGTCTGCTACAACATCGCACTGGACAAGGGAGGAATGACCAACGAGATCTTCCTGTTAGCGTTCCATGAGATTCCCATCATGTGGCCCATCGCCTGCATTCTGGAGTACTTTGTCGTAGAAAAGCTGTCCCAGAAGCTGGCATTCCGCATGGTATCTCCTGAGGATAAGCCTATTTTTATCACACTTGCGATCTCTTCCATGATCGTATGCCTGATGTGCCCGGTGATGAGTTTTATTGCCACCTGCCTCTTCATGCATCCCGGCAATCAGATCATCGCCTTATGGCTGCAGAAGACCGTCCAGAACTTCCCCATGGCGCTGTGCTGGCAGATCTTTTTCGCCGGTCCCGGAGTACGGAACGTCTTTGGGTTTGTTGTCGGAAAGATGGCAAAAAATACAAAAAATGAGAAACAGATCAAAAGTAATTGACAAAACAATTATAGTAATGTTAAAATAAATCGATTTTGAGAGACAGGATGTGTGAAAGTCTTTTCAAAGCAATTGTTTTATTAATTGGCAGCCACGGGTTGCCTTATTGATTGAGTTAGAAGCTCAAATTTTATAAGTTGGTTCCTTTATAACCGCAATGCGTTATGCGCAAACTTGTGAAACGGTCAATAAGAGTAGTAAAAGTATAATTGCTAAATAGACTCTGACACGAATATCTTTTCAAAATAAATGCAAAGAAGCAAATGGAAATCCATGTAATAAAGACAGAGATGTTGAATGCATCCGGCAGGATGTGTTGCAGAATTTTGTAGCAGGTGGTATTTCCGGATAAAACGGTGCTTCTGCAATGACAGAAAAACGACTGAGAAGATAAACAGGTTGTGCAAATGCGCAGCCTGTTTTTTGTGTATACGATGAGCCAAGTACAGATTTGTGCTTGCACAAGAATCTGTATTTGGAAAATGTCATGGTGACAGAAACAGACTGCGATACTTTTGATAACAGAGGGAGGAATGGGATATGAGCGAGAAGCATACCCATATGGATCAGCGCAGGGCTCCGATCCATGAAGCACTGGAAAACTTTCGGCGCATGAGAGTCGTACCTTTTGATGTGCCGGGACATAAGAGAGGCCGGGGCAATCCTGAACTGACAAAATTCCTGGGGGAACAATGTGTGGGCGTGGATGTCAACAGCATGAAGCCGCTAGACAATCTGTGCCACCCGGTATCCGTTATCCGGGAAGCGGAAGAGCTGGCTGCAGATGCATTTGGAGCGGCACATGCTTTTCTTATGGTGGGAGGCACTACCAGCTCGGTACAGAGTATGGTACTGACTGCCTGTAAACGGGGGGATGAGATCATCCTGCCACGTAATGTCCACCGTAGTGTGCTGAATGCACTGGTTTTGTGCGGAGCGATTCCGGTCTATGTAAATCCTGAGGTGGACCAGCGGCTGGGAATTTCGCTGGGAATGAAGAGAGAGCAGGTGGCAAAGGCAATCGCGGAGCATCCGAAGGCGGTAGCGGTACTGGTCAACAATCCGACCTATTACGGAATCTGCAGCGATCTGCGGGCCATCGTAAAAATGGCACATGATGCCGGCATGCTCTGTCTTGCAGATGAGGCGCACGGAACGCATTTCTATTTCGGTGGAGGACTGCCGGTATCTGCTATGGCGGCAGGGGCGGATATGGCATCGGTATCCATGCACAAGAGCGGAGGAAGCCTGACACAGTCCAGCCTTCTTCTGACCGGACCGAATGTTCATGCTGGTTATGTACGCCAGATCATTAATCTGACACAGACGACGTCGGGAAGCTACCTGTTGATGTCCAGCCTGGATATCTCCAGAAGAAATCTGGCACTGCGGGGCAGACAGATCTTTCATCAGGTGGCGGATATGGCGGAATATGCCAGAGAAGAGATCAATGAGATCGGAGGATATTATGCCTTCGGAAAAGAACTGGTCAACGGAGACTCCGTGTTTGATTTTGATATTACCAAGCTGAGTGTGCATACACGGGATATCGGACTGGCGGGAATTGAAGTATATGACATTCTCAGAGATGAGTATGATATTCAGATTGAGTTCGGCGATATCGGAAATATCCTGGCATATCTGTCCATCGGTGACCGCTCTCAGGAAGTGGAGCGCCTGGTGAGTGCACTTGCGGAGATCAAGCGCCGTTATCAGACGGACGGAAGCGGATTGCTGAACCAGGAATATATTGATCCGGAGGTGGTTGCCAGTCCGCAGGATGCGTTTTATGCGAATAAATGCAGTCTGCCGTTACGGGAAACCAAGGGAAAAGTATGCTGTGAGTTCGTGATGTGCTATCCTCCGGGAATCCCCATTCTGGCACCCGGGGAGAGGATCACGGGAGAAATTCTTGATTATATCGAATACGCGAAAGCCAAGGGCTGCAGCATGACCGGACCGGAAGATCCTGAGATCCTGCACCTGAATGTGCTGGCAGAGTAAAAAGGAGGACGAAAAATGGAAATGTGGTTTTCGGAGTTTCATACTCCCAATGTAAAACACAGTCTTCGTGTGGAGAAACATCTGTATTCCAAACAAAGTGATTATCAGAGGATCGACATTTTTGAGACTCCGGAATTCGGAAGGGTTCTTACGCTGGATGGTAACGTCATGCTGACGGAACGGGATGAATTTATCTATGACGAAATGATCACCCATGTGCCCATGGCAGTCCATAAAGACGCGAAAGATATTCTGGTGATCGGTGCCGGAGACGGTGGCGTAGTGCGGGAACTGACCCGCTATGACCGTGTGGAAAATATCGATCTTGTAGAGATGGATCCGATGGTAGTGGAAGCGTGCCGTGCGTATCTGCCGGGCAATGCCTGCCGGATGGATGACCGCAGAGTACAGATTCATTTTGAAAACGCATTGAAATTTATCAGACGCTGCGAGGCAAAATACGATCTGATCATTGTGGGTGCCGGTCCTTTTGGCCCTTCGGAAGGATTGTTCACCAGGGAATTTTACGGGAATTGTTATAATGCCCTGAAGGCGGACGGGATCATGGTCAATCAGCAGGGAAGTCCTTTCTATGCAGAGGATGCCGGGGCCATGCAGCGCAGTCATAAAAGGATCGCCAGCACATTTCCCATCAGCCGTGTCTATCAGGCGCATATTCCTACTTTTGCGGCAGGATACTGGCTGTTTGGATTTGCCAGCAAAAAATATCATCCGGTGGACGATCTTGACCCTGCAGCATGGAATGCCCTGAATATGAGAACGCGCTATTACACGACGAGACTTCATAAAGGTGCGTTTTACCTGCCGGCATTTCTGGAAGAGATGCTCAGGGAAGTAGAGTAAGCACGATATAAAACAGACAGGAAGGCGGCACGATCGCAATGATAGAGAGAAATGTAGAAAATTTTATCGGCTGTGACAGTGATTACACATCTGCGGAGATTGTCCTGTATGGGGCACCGTATGATTCCACCACAAGCTTTCGCCCGGGAGCAAGATTCGGGCCTTCCGCCATGCGGCATGAAAGCTTCGGACTGGAGACATACAGTCCTTATCAGGACCGGGATCTGACAGACTATGCAATATTTGACAGCGGAGATCTGGAACTATGTTTTGGAAGCAGTGAGGCGGCGCTGGCAGACATAGAAGCAAGAGCTGCGGAGATTTTACAGGATGGCAAACTGCCGGTTTTACTGGGTGGTGAACATCTGGTAACGCTTGGCGCTGTCAGGGCAGCAGCAAAAAAATATCCCGGAATGCATATCATTCATTTTGATGCCCATGCAGATCTCAGACAGGATTATCTGGGAGCGGCACTCAGCCATGCTTGTGTGATCCGCAGATGCCATGATATTCTGGGGGATGGAAGAATCCATCAGTTCTGTATCCGCAGTGGGGACAGAGAGGAATTTTATTTTGCGGCAGAACACACCCAGATGCAGAAATTTGATTTTACGGGGCTGGGCGAGCTTGCGGAGGAACTGGAGAGGAACCATACACCGGTATATCTGACCATAGACCTGGATTGCCTGGATCCGTCCTGCTTTCCGGGAACAGGAACACCGGAGGCGGGGGGAGTAAGCTTTGCCCAACTGACAGATGCCATCGGCAGAACAGCAAAACTGAATATCGTCGGTGCGGATGTGAATGAACTGGCACCGATGCTGGATCAGAGCGGAACATCTACCGCTATGGCATGTAAGGTGCTAAGGGAGCTGCTGCTGGCTCTTGCAGCGAACAGATAAATTGAAAAGTGGAAATAAAAAAGGAAAAACGGAGGAAAGAAGATGAGCAGAGTATTAGTGATCGGTTGCGGCGGTGTAGCCGGTGTAGCGATTCAGAAATGTTGTCAGGTAAGTGAGGTATTCACGGAATTGTGTATTGCCAGCCGGACGAAGGAAAAGTGTGATGCACTGGCACAGAAGCTGGCAGGAAAGACGCAGACTGTCATTACCACAGCACAGGTGGATGCGGATGATGTGGACCAGGTGATCGCGCTGATCCGGGAATACCGGCCAAAGCTGGTAATGAACATTGCGCTTCCCTATCAGGACCTTACCATTATGGATGCCTGCCTGGCCTGCGGTGTCAATTATATGGATACCGCCAACTATGAGCCGGAGGATACAGAGGATCCCACGTGGCGCGCCATCTATGAAAAACGCTGCAAGGAAGAAGGATTTTCCGCGTATTTTGACTACTCCTGGCAGTGGGCTTATAAAAAGAAATTTGAAGAGGCTGGACTTACAGCACTTTTGGGCAGCGGTTTCGACCCCGGGGTGACCCAGGCTTACTGTGCGTATGCCGCAAAACATGAATTTGATACCATTGATACGATCGATATTCTGGACTGCAATGGCGGTGATCATGGATATGCGTTTGCCACCAATTTTAACCCGGAGATCAATCTGCGGGAGGTATCCGCACCGGGCAGCTACTGGGAGAATGGCCACTGGGTGGAGATCCCTGCCATGAGCATTAAGAGAGAGTATGATTTTGACCAGGTGGGACAGAAGGATATGTATCTGCTGCATCATGAAGAAATAGAGTCTCTGGCGAAGAACATCCCGGGGGTGAAAAGAATCCGTTTCTTCATGACATTCGGACAGAGCTATCTGGATCATATGAGATGTCTGGAAGATGTGGGAATGCTGTCAACAACACCCATCGTTTTTCAGGGGCAGGAGATCGTTCCGATTCAGTTTTTGAAGGCGCTGCTTCCGGATCCCGCAAGCCTCGGTCCCCGCACGAAAGGCAAGACCAACATCGGATGTATTTTCACGGGAACGAAGGATGGCAAGCCGAAGACCTATTATATTTACAATGTCTGTGACCATCAGGAATGTTACAAAGAAGTAGAGAGCCAGGCGATCAGCTACACCACCGGTGTTCCCGCCATGTGCGGAGCATTGATGCTTCTCACCGGAAAATGGAATAAGCCCGGAGTCTACACTGTGGAAGAATTTGATCCGGATCCTTATCTGGAGGCACTGGACAAATACGGTCTGCCCCGCAGGGAAAATCGCAGCCCGGAGCTGGTAGACTGATGGCAGGCACAGAATACAGGGATGACAGACCGGCTTTTGCCGGAACCGGAGGGAGAATCCCGGCAGCTTTTCAGGATCTTCCGACTCCCTGTTATATCCTGGACGAGAGAGCTCTGCGCAGGAATGGGGAAATCTTAGGAAAACTGGCGCAGGAGACCGGCTGTCATATTCTGCTGGCACAGAAGGCTTTCAGCAATTATGACCTGTATCCGGTGTTACAGCCGTATCTGGCAGGGACAGAGGCCAGCGGCTTATATGAAGCAAGGCTCGGTGCGGAAGAAATGCCGGGCCGGGAAGTCCATGTATTTTGCGCGGCTTACCGGGCGGAGAACATGAAGGAGCTGCTGAAATATGCAGATCATATCGTATTTAATTCTCCGTCGCAGCTTGCTGCGTTTGGCCCTATGACAAAGGCTGCGGGAAAAAGTGTGGGACTGCGGATCAACCCGGAGCATTCCACACAGGAAGGACATGCCATCTATGATCCCTGTGCGCCGGGAAGCCGCATGGGAACCACCAGAGAACAGTGGGATCTGGCATTGGAAAAGGATCCGGCACTGGCAGAGCTTCTGGATGGACTGCATTTCCATACTTTATGTGAGCAGGATTCCGATGCTCTGGAGGAGACGCTGGAGGCTGTGGAAGAAAAATTCGGGGATCTTCTTCCCGGGATGAAGTGGCTGAATATGGGGGGAGGGCATCATATCACCCGCCCCGGATATGATCTGGAGCGCTTAAAAAGAGTGATCCGGAATGCCCGGGAAAAATGGGGTGTCATGGTATATCTGGAGCCGGGAGAAGCATGTGCCCTGAACGCCGGTTATCTCCTGACAACAGTACTGGATACTGTGAAAAATCAAGATACACAGATCGCCATTCTGGATGCCAGCGCCGCCTGCCACATGCCGGATGTCATTGAAATGCCTTATCTGCCGCCCGTTCTCGGAGCAGAAGTCGCTGATTATGCAGACAGCAGGACATGGCGGCTGGCAGGACCGACCTGCCTTGCCGGAGATGTGATCGGGGATTACCGTTTCCCTAGGGAGGTCATTGCGGGAGAGAGGCTGCTGTTTGGAGATATGGCGATCTACACCACCTGTAAGAACAATACCTTTAACGGAATGCCTCTCCCGGCGATCTGGGTGTACCGGGAAGATGGAACCTGCGAAGAACTCGTGCATTTTGGATATGAAGATTTTAAGGCAAGGCTGGGGAGAATCTGATTGACGTTCCAAAGGTTCTGTGCTAACATGAGCGAATAAAGAGACAACGAAGTCCATAGAAGCGGAAGTCGTTGTCTCTTTTATTTTATAGATATTAAAAAAGTTATGAAAACCACGAGGTGAAACCTATGAGCGAGCAGGAAAAGAAGCAGAGTACCGTAGCTGAGGTGCTGGTGAAATGTCTGGAAAACGAAGGCGTAAAATATGTCTTCGGTATCCCGGGAGAAGAGAATCTGGATATGATGAATGCACTGGAGAAGTCGGACATCCGGGTCGTTGTGGTAAGACATGAACAGGGTGCTGCATTCATGGCGGACATGTACGGAAGACTTACGGGAAAGGCAGGTGTGTGCTTTTCCACACTGGGACCCGGAGCAACGAACCTGATCACCGGTACCGCGGATGCAAATTCCGACGGAGCGCCTCTGATTGCCATTACCGGACAGGTGGGAACGGAGCGGATGCACCTGACCTCTCATCAGTATTTGGATTTGGTAGAACTTTTTGCTCCGATTACCAAGAGAAGCAAACAGATCGTCAATCCCAATTCCGTGAATGAGATCGTAAGAATTGCTTTTAAATATGCGGAAAGTGAAAAGCCAGGAGCCTGTCATGTAGATCTCCCGACGAATGTGGCAAAGCTGCCGGTCAGCTCCGGTATTGCCGCACAGCCGTTGAAAAAACCGGAAAGAGATAAAGAATATGCTTCCTTTTCAAGTATTGATCAGGCGGCAGCAATGATCTTCAAAGCAGAGCATCCGGTGATCCTTGTGGGGCACAGTGCGGTGAGAAATCATGCGGGTGAAGCGCTGACCAGCTTTGCGGATACATTGAAGATACCGGTGGTCAATACCATGATGGCAAAGGGAATCATTCCTTTTAACAACAAATATTCTATGTGGACGATCGGAATTCCTCAGAAGGACTATCAGAACAAAGTGCTGGATATGGCAGATCTGGTAATCGCCGTGGGATATGATATTGTGGAGTTTGCTCCCGGAAAATGGAATGAAGGTGGAAAACACAAGATTCTTCATATCGATCAGAGACCTGCACACATCAACATGTTGTATCAGCCGGAGGTTGAGGTCATTGGAGATATTTCCTATTCCTTACAACAGATTCAGTATCGTAGCGATGCGAAGGAAGAACCGGAAGAACTTCTGAAGCTGCGGGCCGAAATGGTGGCGGAGTATGACAGCTATGCAGAGGATACTTCTTTTCCCATGAAACCCCAGAAAATACTGCATGATGTGCGGAAATTCATGGGTGCGGATGATATTGTAATCTCGGATGTGGGTGCTCATAAAATGTGGATCGCCAGAGAGTACAACTGTTACGAACCCAATACCTGTATCATTTCCAATGGATTTGCTACCATGGGAATTGCTGTTCCGGGAGCCGTTGCGGCCAAGCTGATCTATCCGGAGAAAAAAGTGCTGGCGATCTCCGGGGATGGCGGATTTATGATGAACAGCCAGGAATATGAGACGGCACTGAGAGAGGGCACACCTATCGTAACACTGATCTTCTCCGATGCCAGTTACGGCCTGATCAAATGGAAACAGATGGATCACTTCGGACATAACTGTTTTGTGGATTTCCAAAATCCTGATTTTGTGAAGTATGCTGAAAGTATGCATGCGAAAGGCTACCGCGTAGAGAAGGCAGAGGATCTGCTGCCAATTTTGGAAGATGCGTTTCAGCAGAAGGTTCCCTGCATTATCGACTGCCCCGTGGATTACAGCGAGAACACCAAACTCTCGGAGTACCTTCACGAGAAGTTTGAGAAGTAGAGTATTAAATTGGAAGTTAGTTGATTAACTTATTGGCCAGCCTACCGTAGCCCTTGGCAGGGTATAAGAAACGCTGACATCGTTTCCACTCGGAAACAGATCGCAGCGGCACATAAGCGAGGAAAATACCCTCGCTAAGTGCCGGCGTCTGTTTACGGTCAGCTTATTCTTACACCCAGCCGTGGCTACTAGTGTATTGACAACTTTCCAAAACACAGAACTCCCGGAATATGCGGTGCCATGTCGAAGATGTTTGTCGTAGGATGTTGATATTTTCTAGAAAAGTGTTGAAAGACAGGGGGAAAGCGGACACGATGTCCGCGTCAGCCGATCCGCGCCATGGATGGTGCGTGTAGGCGACCCCGTCATGATGAGAACCGCTGTATCACTTTTCATTAGAAAATTCACATCCGGAGACCTTACATCGAGACATGTGTATCGCATGCTCCGGGAGTTCGTGGATTTTGCCAATATTTACTTAACTCTCAATTTAGTTCTTAAAGCTATGGATGGGGGCAGGGATGCGTCCGCCGCGGTTGACGAAAGCATCACAGGAGAAGGTATTCACGGGCATGATTGGTGCATAACCCAACAGGCCTCCGAATTCTACGGTCTCTCCCACTCCTTTTCCGATGACGGGGATGATTCTCACTGCGGTCGTCTTCTGGTTCACCATACCGATAGCCATCTCATCCGCAATGATACCGGAGATGGTGGTTGCCTTGGTGTCTCCGGGGATGGCGATCATGTCCAGTCCTACGGAGCAGACACAGGTCATAGCTTCCAGTTTCTCGATGGTGAGGGCTCCGGCATTGACAGCATCGATCATTCCCTGATCTTCACTGACGGGAATAAACGCTCCGCTTAATCCGCCGACATAAGAGGATGCCATAACACCTCCCTTTTTCACCTGATCATTTAACAGAGCAAGGGCTGCGGTGGTTCCGGGTGCTCCTGCATGCTCCAGACCGATCTCACATAGAATATCTGCTACACTATCGCCGATCGCCGGGGTCGGTGCCAGGGACAGATCCACGATTCCAAAAGGGACATTTAACATCCGGGATGCTTCCTGTGCTACCAGCTGTCCCACACGGGTTACCTTGAAAGCGGTCTTTTTAATGGTCTCACAGAGAACTTCAAAATTTTCTCCGCGCACCTTCTCTAATGCAGTCTTGACAACACCGGGACCGCTGACACCGACATTGATGATCTTGTCCGCTTCGGTCACACCGTGGAATGCACCTGCCATAAAAGGGTTGTCATCCGGTGCGTTACAGAATACAACCAGCTTTGCACAGCCCAGGGAATCATCTTCCTTGGTGTACTCGGCGGTCTCCTTCACCATCTCCCCCATGAGCTTGACCGCATCCATATTGATGCCGGTCTTGGTAGAGCCCAGGTTCACGGAGCTGCACACACGCTCTGTGGTGGACAGAGCCAGAGGAATGGAACGGATCAGCAGTTCGTCTGCCGGAGTCATTCCCTTGCTTACCAGTGCAGAATATCCGCCAAGGAAATTCACACCCACTTCATGTGCTACTTTATCCAGGGTCTTTGCAATACTTGCAAAATCCTCGATGGTGTGGCATGCGGCGCCGCCGATCAGCGCGATGGGTGTTACGGAAATTCTCTTATTTACAATAGGAATACCAAATTCTCTGGAGATTTCCTCTCCGGTCTTCACCAGATCCTTGGCTGCCTCGTAAATTTTATTGTAAATTTTCTCGTTTAATCTATCCAGATCGGAATCGATACAGTCTAACAGACTGATTCCCAGTGTGATAGTACGCACATCCAGGTTTTCTTCCTCGATCATTTTGTTGGTCTCTGTTACTTCATATAAATTGATCATTACGGCTCCTTCTGCCCTTCGGGTCTTTATTATTTATCGTGGGGCATCAGATACGATGCATCTTATCAAAAATCTCTTCCTTCTGACATTTGATCACTACGCCGATCTCTTCTCCGAGAGCAGCCAGTTCATCTGCCATGTCACCAAAAGTCTTCTGCATCTGATTGGTGTCAACGATCATCATCATATTAAAATATCCCTGCACGATGGTCTGGGAAATATCCAGGATATTGATGCCGTTCTCCGCGAGATAGGTACATACCTTTGCGATAATGCCTACTGTGTCCTTACCAACTACCGTAATAATTGTTTTTTTCATAATCGCCCTCATTTTCCGCATGATTTCATGCTATTATTTCTATCTATATTTTTATCTATTAAACTACACTTTGTTACATTTTGCAACCTTAAGTTCCGCCTATGGGCATATCGGACGTACAAATCAAGCTTTCACGATTTTGTGAACGAATACGTTCATGCACTAAGCGCCAATCTATGAGCAAAGTTAATCACGAAGCGCCGTAAAAGCATGCTAACGCGACTTTGCGAATGGTGCGGGCTGAAACGTAGTTAAGCAATATTGATGACCGGTGATACATTACTTCTGTCCGCCACCATCATCCGGAAGTCCTCCGCCCGGTAAGGATTCTCTCCCATGGTGATCTCCATACGGACCGCCTCATAGGCCAGCTCAGGAAGATTATTTTCCTTACTCAGATGTCCTAACACAATAGCCTGTAACTTATCATGTAAAATACGACAAAGGAGCTTTCCGGAATTCTCATTGGACAGGTGCCCTCTCTCCCCTAAGATTCTCTGTTTTAAATAATAAGGATAAGGACCTACCTGCAGCATCTTCACATCGTGATTGGCTTCTATGAGCAGCGCATCCATTCCCTTCAGGCACTCCACGGTGTAATCGTTATACACACCCAGATCCGTACAGATTCCGACTTTTTTATTCCCATATGCAATGCGATACCCCACAGGCTGTGCCGCATCGTGGGAGATCTTCATGGGATTCACGGTCAGATCCTTGATGGTCAGTTTCACATCTTCTTTCACCTCACGGAACAGTTCCGGATCGATCTTCCCAAGATTTCCCATCTTCTGAATCTCTTTCAAAGTCCCGGAAGTCGCATAGATGGGCACATCGTATTTTCTTGCCATGACACCTAAACCAGCCACATGATCCATATGTTCGTGGGTCACCAGGATACCGTCTAAATCTCGGCCGGTCAGTCCCAGGCTGTTCAGTCCTGCTTCCGCCTTTTTCCCACTGATTCCCACATCCACCAGCAGATGCGTGGCTTCCGATCCTACATAAATACAGTTGCCGCTACTGCCGCTGGCAATACTACATAATCTCATAACTTCTTAATCTCTTTTCTATTTTATAGCTGCTATTTCTTATCAAATATCTTTTGTCTTGTATCTTAATATCTTTTGTCTTGTATTTTTTATCTTTAGTCTTTTATCTTAACATCTTTATCTTAATATCTTTTATCTCATATTTTTCCAGTAGATCTCGATCACATCTCCCTCTGACAGAGGTTCCATGTACTGTGCCGGACGACCGTTTAAGTTCGTCACGATGGATCTGCCTGCTGATGCGGAAGCTCCCAGATCAAAATCAATATAGTCAAACACATCCACAAATACATATTGTGCCTTTCCACGCATCGTGATAGGGGAATGATTTACGATCACACTCAGGGGATGCGGTAACTGTGTCGTCACATCACCTGTTCTATCTTCAGCTGCAGTCTCTGTTTCCTGCTTCTTTTCCGCTTCTCCTGCCACAGTCTCTGCCTTCTGCATCACAGACACTTCTGCATGCGCAGCCTCTTCTCTATAAGCAGACTCTTCTCTATGAGCATTCTCTTCCAT
>ERZ859776.253-NODE-253-length-33043-cov-6.746150_pt1 | contig 33043 bp, 29 predicted proteins | sample MGYA00509987_ERZ859776 | MGnify/ENA primary metagenome ERZ859776 (study PRJEB30046, sample SAMN00715146) | human gut metagenome | study: EMG produced TPA metagenomics assembly of the A metagenome-wide association study of gut microbiota in type 2... | reverse complement strand
GTTGCATCATATAATAAATCCCAATATAGCTCATCTTTGTGAGAATCAAACCAGGATGCAGGGAAATTCAAGGTTATTTCCGTTTCTCTGCTAACCATCTGCTTTCTGAGATATGAAACGGCACTGTCATAATCTGAAAAATACTGTCCCGTGGATGCCGCAAATAGCTGCACATCGTTTGAGGAGTCAAGCTTTTTCTTTAAATCATCAATGCTGATAACATCCTCATACAGAGGATTTACCATGTAGATAATATTTTCCTCCGATTTATCAACCTCAGATTGGTTGCTTTCGGATTGGTTGCTCGAAGCTTCAACACCTTCCATTGTCCGAACTTCACTTGCTGCCACAATAGTTGATGGAACCATTGTAATCAGCATAATAAGTGTTAAAATAAGGCTAATTATTCTTTTGTGCATACATAATCCTCCCGGCATGTTCTATTGTTAATAAATACTCTATCCCACAATGTAAAACTACATGGTAACCTATTAATTAATCTATCGGTATAATCGGAAGCTCTATCTCTCCGTTATCTGATTTATTACTATTTTTATTATCGGTTTTAGTATCGGTTTTATTTACATCATCTGCAGTCGTCGATTCATCGTTTTTCATGATATCTGTCTCATATGTATCTTTTGAAGAACTATCTTTGTTTATATCTGATGAACTCTTTGATTCTGTCGAGCTGCTATCTCCATGTCTCCCTGTTTAATTGATATCACAGCGCTTTTATAGTTCTATATTACTATCTCTCTTTTAATTATGCAATATACAAAATGAATATGTTCTCTCATTTTTTCTACAAAAAATCCGCTAACCTGTTCATCTTGTGTTCACTGCACCTGACCATTCCTATCCTGTTACGCACCCCCTGGTCCAAAATTCATCTTTCGATTTGAACCAATATGTCCACTTCTTTACTGCTTCTTTTATTGAAGAGTAATTCTTCTACGCAAACATAAATAACACGTGTTTATTGTAAAATATAAATGTAGTTATACAAAAAGGTCTTGCAAAAAACAATCATAATTACACTTGGAATAATTATTTTTCCCTTTTTCATCAAAACCTCCATTTATAGTGGTTCAGCCTTCGGTCACCTACAGGACTGCACAGTCTGGGAGGTGTTTCCACAGAATTTAAAGTGCGGTTTACACCTCCCACAGTGTGCCATCGGACATACGCCACTTCTAGTACTCTATGTCATCAAATGTTAAAGTCCCTGACCCACCATTTACATTAATCATCTCACCAATAATCATTCTACAGGAATTGGATATAAGTTGAACCGCCATATTAGCGATTTCTTCTGTATGAATAAAACGTTTAGCATCATTCTTTGGACCTGTAAGATTATTCATATCTTGAGTAAGCATTGGAGTAGCTGTTGGTCCAGGTGCAATTCCATTAACAACAATATCATATTTAATTAGTTGCTTTGCAATTCCAAGAGTAAATCCCCTAACACCCCATTTTGCAATTGTATATGGCGTATTAGCAGGTCTTAACCCTGAAGAAGAACCGATGTTAAGAATATTACCCTTGATATTATTCTTAATCATATAGTTTGCAAACTCCTGAGATAAAAAAACCATGCCTTTAAGATTAATATTCATAGTTTTATCAAAGTCTTCTTCTGTCATATTTAAGAATGAAGTGTAACAAGAAATACCTGCATTATTTACAAGAGTGTCAACTTTTTCATCTACTAGTTTTTCAATAGATTCAAATACATTATTAAAATTGGATATATTTGCATTGTCCAGAGCATAAGCATATATTTTACCACTGTACTCTTCATTCAATTTTTCAACTACTGTATTCAATTTGGATTTGTTTCTTCCTGTGATTACTACTTTTGCACCAGAACGAAGATACGCAGTTGCAATTGCAAAACCAATTCCACTACTACCACCAGTAACTACCGCAGTTCTTCCCTTTAGAATTGTGTTTTCTTGGACATTAACTACAACTGGCACTCTGACTTTAACCCTAAATAAGTTGATAAACTTTGTTGCACATTTTTTAATTTGTCGCTTAATTCCCATGATTACACCCTTTCAATCCATATAATTTTTGATTTGCCATTTTCACTTTCTTCTTTATTATCAAAGAAATCAATATTCAATGAATTTGCAAAATCTTTTACAGATTGCTTACTTCCCTTTCCTTCAGATTTAACAAAAATAGTAATATTAGTTGGGAAATGTCTATTCCCCAAAGAATTTAAATCATGCATCATTTCCGATTCAGTGATTACACAAGCATACTTATTGTATTTACCAGAAAGTGAAGCCCCTAATAAGATTGAAATGGTACCATCTAATCCCCCTGCTCCATCATTGATATAGATTTTTGAGATCAGATTAGGCGTATATTGGATATTATGACTTATTAATACAAAATCACTTTCATCGTATTCATCAAGAATATTTTGATCTATTATAATATTGTCATTGTTATTATTCTCTGATTCTAAATCAAAAACAACCAGGCCCGGTAAGGTCAAATCATGATTTCTAAAATTCATTATTTTTTCTTCGATATCAGATTCAACTGTACAGTGTTCAATTACCTTATATGTATCCCTAAAATCCTTTTCAAAATTTAGAGAGGTTTCGTTTAATTTGAATACCCCCACTAAAACAGGTATATTTCTATAGAATGCCTCTGTTGCTGCAGAAGCTAAACTTCTAAAATCGTTATCATTTCCAACTGCAATGAACACTGGTTCTTCTGCTTCTACGGACATACCAGTAGCAATATACCCCGCAGTCCTTGCATCTTCTATTGAGTATACGTTGAATTCATTATCAAAGTAATCAATCTCTAAATTACTTACTTTAATAACACTCTTTATCCCAATTGATTTTAGGGATTTTAGTATAGTTGTCTTCGCATTGTTCATAATGAATTACCTCCCCAAAGTTTTCTTAATCAATCTCTTTAATTTATCTCTATATATAGCTGTATTGTCAACTTCCAAAGTATTAATGATTCGCAGAGCATCACTTTCATCTTTATCAGTAGTAAACACTTCTAACAACGAAGAATTAGTCAGCCAGTCATTTTTTACTAAACTAAACTCCTCTTTAGTAGATGCAGAATAATAGCTCAATCCATTATTAAAAGCAAATTGTTTTAATAGTGTTAATGATTTTGGACCATTATGTCCTTTTGCAGCAATATAGTTATTTGCATCTTCTTTGAACAATGCAACTCTATGATTATAATTTTTAAACTCTGTACCGATACCATTATTGATAACAATAATATGTACATTGTTTGGAATTTTGTTAAATAATACATTACAATCATAAAAGAATGCCAAGTCCCCCAAAACAATATAGTATTGTTTATCGTCATTAACATAAGCTGCTCCAATTAAAGATGATAAGCAACCATCAATTCCAAATCCCCCCGTATTAGAAAAACATGTAACACTAGATGGTGTTTCAAAGAAATTCCATGCTCTCAATGAATTTAGAATTCCTAAATGTAAAACTGAATTCTCAGGTAATTTACTTGCTAACTGTTGAGCAATCCAAATATTAGAAAAAGGCAAGTCTTTAATTTTTCCTAACAATCTATTTCTATCTTCTTGACAAGCCTTAAGTAATGATTCTTCTGTTTTAGTTTCATTTGCATAATATTTAAAGAAATCAATCTCATCCATAGCAAAGACTTTTGAAAGATTTCCATATAAATCTCTTAATTCACCATCTTTATTAACACGCCATACTTCTTGGGCCGTAAAGTCAATATATGCACCTGATACATATCCGATGTGGATTATCAAATCGAACGCATATGAAGATAAATGTTTTGATTGTGAATTCATCAATGGAGCAAGAATTCTGTACTTACCCCTGTAGTTGCTTGTTTGATCGCAAATAACAATTGCATTATATGATTCACAAAATTTATCAATAGCTTCTTCCTCTTCCTTTTTAAAAGGGTCGTGAGCACCGACAAATACAGCTACTTTTCCAGACAGAATTAAAGGGAACTCATCCTCGCACCTAATATAATTGATTTTTCTAGCATTTGGAAGAGATTTGACAGAAAAATCATAACTATATTTTGTTTCCAAATTAATATGAACTGGACCATTTTTTAGTTTTATCAACGCTCTATTAATCTTAATTTCAATTAATGAATATTCTTCTTTTGTATTCACACTATGAACTTGTTCACTCCAAACCGCCAAATCAACCGGTTGCTGAGTTCTATCTAATAGTTGTGGCACATAATATCCTATCTTATCAGTGTTAAGTGTAGCAGTAACAGCTAATATAGGTAATTTTTTATAATAAGCTTCAGTCAATCCTGGAACATAATTTCTACTTGCAGTTGCACCTGTACAAGTAATAACAACTGGTTCCTTAGTAGCTTCTGCTAATCCACATGCCATGAAAGCTGCAGATCTTTCATCCACAGCTGAATATATATTAAAAAATGGATCTATTTGTATTGAGGCAACAAAAGAAACATTTGTAGCACCTGGTGAAGCAATTATATTTTTGATATTATATTTTTTTAATAAGCTTATCAACAATAAAGTATTCATTTCATTTGTATAATTCATAATTATCCCTCCTAAACTAATCAAAGCTTTTTTAAAGCAAGCTTTAAGCATCATATATCATTACTTTTTCTTTATGTTGATAATTCTATTCACCTCTTCTAAAATAACTTTCTTTTTAATTAAAATCATTACAATAGCTATAAGTATAATAGCGTATCTAACTAGAAAATTAATATATGTGATTTGAAATAGAAATCCCATAATTACAAAAATTGATGCTATCAATAGATATATTTTTATATTATACGGTTTTCGTCCATCTAATTTTTCTTTGCATATTTTTTGCATAAAATAATAGTGCATAAATGTGTACACGCAAAAGCATATCAAAGTTGTGTAGCCTGCAGCAACATATCCAAATAATTTGATACAAATAAAGTTTAAAACTATATTCAATACAGCTCCAAAGCTTGTAGCAAATGCAATCTGCTTTGTTTTTTCAAAATAAAACTCAAACACTGCAAAAAATGTATATGAAAACATAAAGAAAACACTCATAGCTACAGGTGGAATTACATATATTGCCTCATAATACTCTATGGGTGCAAATAGCCTTATAACCTCTGGAGCCATAGCAATTAAAGCAATATTAATCACAGCTACAATAGCAAAACATGGATAAGCCACTTTTGAAATGTCCTCAACTTTATTATCCTTTATTTTCTGATACATCCAAGGTTCTATAGTTTGCATCAAAGAAGTATTGAGAATCGTCATAATCATAGATACAGAATATGCCAGACTATATATTCCTGCCTCAGATGACCCTACCATCTTATCTATCATGATTCTATCAGAACTATTCAAAATAGATGTAGATAAATAATGTGGTATAAGAGGAATATTAAATAATAATGCATGTTTCCAATATCTCTTTGAAAAGAATTGCTTCCCAATATACATTTGTTTAATGAACAAAACACTACAAACAATCAGTTCAACTAAAACCAAGCCCAATATTCTGGCAGTAACTTTGTCATTTGATAATCTAATAAATATTAAACTAGTAATTGGTTTTGCTAGTGACAGTAATAATGTAATAGCAACCAAAGATTTATATTTTAATTCGACTCTTTTTTCGGTTGCCCAAAAATTAAAAACACCAGTTGTCCAAATCATAGTAAGCATAAGTAGCATCTGATTTGTTGTCAATCCAATGATCTCATTTATATATGCTCTAAATACAAAATATATTATTGTCCACAAGAAAACCAAAGAAAGCATTAATCCTTGTAATGAAGAGGTAAAATGTTTTCTATCGTCCTGATACTTCACCAGGCCTCTAACATACACACCATAATATAAATTCAAAGAAACAAAGACGGTAATAATGGACATCCAAGAAATAAAAACATTATATTGCCCATATTCCGATGTAGATAATACTCTCGTAAAAATAGGAGTCGTAATAAAAGATATTCCTTTTTGTAAAAAAGAACAAACGAGGAACCAAATGGAAGCCTTAATTTGAATTGGCATATTTTTGTATTTTAACAAATAATTATTTAACATTAAATTCCTCCGATAATTGCAATATGTTTATATTATATAAAAACAAAGAAATATCTGTATTTCTTCATACTTTTAATTTCTAAATTTATATAGATTCAATAATTTCCAAAGCATTTGCAAGATATTCTTTTGATTTTTTTACTAAGCTGTCAAGTTTATTATTTATAACCATCCAATCAATTTCAGGAGTAACTAATCCATTAGAAATATTTCTATCTTGCAATCCTAGCTTATCTGCCAAATCAATAAGTCTCTGATTGTTATTGTATGAATTATTAGGAACTTCAAAATAGAAATTTTTATGAAAGTTAATCGAAAATGCCATACCATGGAATGAGGTTGTAAAAATAGTATTTGCATACTTAATCAGATTAAGAAATTCTTCTATGGATGCGTTACTGTAATCTACGTATTTTTCTCTTACATCTAATGTATTTAAACTGACCACTTCTAAATTATTCAATTTGGCATATTCAAACGCCATATTTATAAGTTCTACAGGTTGATTCACGTGATATATTAACAAATAATTATTATTAATTAGTCTGTCCTTTTTTACTAATGAAGACCAATCTTCTTCATTTAATAAAAATGTAGGGTCTAAAACACAGTCAGAATTTATATTTAAGTGACCGGATAAAAATTCTTTTAAATTATTCTCTCTAACAGATATATTATCAAATCTACTCAAATACTTTTTATATGCTTGCATTGCAAAATCATCTATATCCGAAATTTTAAAACTTGCCGCATAAGATACTCTTTTGTAATCTCCATCAAAATCCAAAAGATATGTTATATCATTTTCAAGTAATTCAAGATTCCAAATCTGATCACTACCAGCTACAATTACATCATAATAAATTCCGGCTCCATCTCCTATAGTCTTACCTACCTTTAGATTCTGAGAAATAAATCTTCTTAGTTCACCTTGCTTACTTGATGCCTTTTTTTGTTGATTAAACTTTAAAATTAATTTTGCAAATGATTTTATCTTGTTCTTTAATCCGATAGCATTAAATGGTTTCATTGGATCAAAAAATACTTTATTAAAATATTCAGGGGTATAATCTACAACTTCTACATCACAACCCATAGATTCAATCTCAGTTTGTAACGCATAACATTGTAGTATTGCCCCATAATTCATTGCATTATAAAAAGTTAATATTCCTACTTTTTTTTTCTTCATTTATATCACACCTTTTTCTTATGGTTCTTAAAATATGCTGGCGTATAGTTTACAATTGTCACTTCACAATTAAATTAATCAGTTAAATATGTCTGCAATGCATAGCTTTGAAGAATTGCTCCATAATTCATTGCATTGCGAAATGTTAATAGTGCTAATTTCATAACAAACATCCTCATCTCATATTCCTTCAAACATAAAGATGAATTGCAATTTGCGAAACATGTTTAATAATTTCTTCGTAATTTTCTAATGATATCCCTAATAAACTTGGCAACTACTATTGGTGCTCTCATAATTATAGATTTATATAAAACACTAATAATTTCTTTCTTATCATCTTCGTTAATTAAATCATAATACAATTTAACCCATTGGGGTTTACATTTGTAATTCCAAGGTTTTGGAACACATGAAAAATGAATAATTGACGCATTTTCTAGTCCATCATAAAAGCACTCTGTTTTGTATGTTTGACTAATTTGAAAATTATAAAGAATAGAAATTGGCTTGATTTTCCCATAAAAACAATAATTAATAAAGTCTTGATCAAAGAATACATATTCCTGCTGATATTTTTTAAACATGTCAAAAAACTCATTTAATGAATAATGCTCTTGAATATATTCTCTATTAATTAATAATGTTTCTGCATTACAATATACTCTATCAGCCGGGAGTTGCGTAAATAATTTAAAACGTCTTGTTGTATTTCCATCATTTTCAACACTAGCAGCAAATGCATAATTTTCCAGATCTATCTCAAATAATTCATCTAAATTCTTCTGTACTATCATATCAGAACCTAAACATAAAATTCTTTTAAACTCTTTGGGCATAGTCCAAATAGATGTATATTTAATCAAATACTCTACCGGCCATCTATCAATCTGAATAATATCTTTTAATTCATTCGGAAAGGATATTACCTCCACGTTGTCTAAGCTGTTTAAATATCTTTTATTTTCTAACGAAAGTCCTAAATCTCCAACAAAAATTCTATTATTACAATATTTTTTTATCGAAGCAATACACACTTTTCCTGGAAAAAAATATAAATCAGACATAGTAATTAGTATTGCATTCATAAACGATCTCCCTTATAAAAATATTTAGGCAATAATCTTGTACCATCAAGATTATTAAAAAAGTAATAAAACATAGTTAATCCAGAATATACAATACACTTAAGTTTACTATGCTCCTTCATTGGATTAATAATTTTTATGTTATTGTAATCGTATTCATCTTTAAACAATCTAAGAAACAAATGATTTTTTGATTCTTCTTTGTAAAGTTTTACACTTTGTTCATAAAAATCTGTCAATGTTTTCATATTATTAGTTACGCCTGTAAATATACGATAAATCCCCGTATATTTATGAATTAAAGCTACTTTATATAATCTATTAAACTCTACAAAATTAGCACCATCCCAAGCCAATCCACTTATATCTTTAAATAAACCATACTCCATCAATGAACTTTTTCTAAAAATAGTACCACACGTAGGAGCAAAATATATATTTTTGCCTGAAAGAGCACAATAATCCACTTTTAATTCTGTAACTTTTTTTCTATACACATAACGTATAGATGTGAATAAGTTCATAACTTGATATTTAAAATCAGCTTTATATTCCTCTGGCATTATATAACGTGAAGTTATCAAACAATCCCATTTTCCTTTAAGTAATGGAATAACAGTCAAAAAATAATTAGGTAATAGTAAATCATCATCATGCAAAAAAGCAACATATTTTCCTTTTGCATGCTTAATGCCAAGATTGATGTTTGAGATCATCCCATAGTTTTCCTTATTTCTATATATAGAAACTGGCTTATTTCTGCATATAGAAATAATTTTCTCCATATTATCATTTGGATTATTGCTAATTATTAATAATTCATATGGAATATCGTCAATTCCGTCTTGATTGAATACACTTTCAATAGCACCTTTTAGATAATCATTTCTTTTATATGTAGGAATAATAACAGAGACTAACACCTCCGACTTAACATTTCCATACAATAAATCTGTTTCATATCTCATATAATTATCCTTCAATTATTTTCTGAGTGTATTCTTTAAAACTCATTAAGTTTAAATCTTTATCACTAATAATCAGATTTTCTTTACCACCTATTAGTTCAAATGGCCATTCAATTCCAATATCTGGGTCATTATATGCAATTCCAGAATCACCTTCACCATAGAATACTTCAGATGCTTTATAGCTCATCACAGAATCCTCAATAACAAGATATCCCTGTCCGAATCCAGCTGGACATAAAACACAGGTAATATCATCTCCACTTAACATCATTGAACGATATTGGCCATATGTTTCTGAATCAGGTCTTAAATCAACAATAATGTAAAATACTTTTCCGCTAATACATCTCATTAATTTAGGTTGAGGTTTAATTAATTGAAAATGAGTCGATCTAATAACACCTCTTTTAGAAATAGTATAGAACGTCTCTTTAAGTTCATGGTCAATGCCATGTTCTTTAAAAACATCAATATTGTAATCTTTAATTAATCCACCTCTATCATCAGAAGCATAGAAAGGTTTAATTACATATGCACCTTTAAGATCCAATTCTTCAAAATTCCATTTTTGTACCATTACTATTTCTCCTTATATAATATTCTATTTGACAATTTATCATAAAAAATTGAAAACACTATCGAAACAAGTGTTGTGACTATAAACAAGATTGGAATATACCAAATAGGATTTGGCATCCGATTAAACACTCTTATAACAATCCAATGTATACTTGCATAAATCAAAGGATGACACATATAGATTGTAAAAGATTTTGCAGAAATTATAGTTACTATTTTTCTAATTTTCATTTCGCTCTTAGCAAAATAATAAAAGAAGCATATAGACCCAATTACAACTAGCGGAAAATTAGGATGCCTATATAAACTTGGAATATACTCGCCTCGATACAGACTGTATTCATTCAATAAATAAATAAATAAATAAATAAACATGGCAAACCATAACGACATTCTTCTATTCACTTGTATTTGCCCTATATTCTTCTTGATATTGTATCCAGTTACTAAATAGCCAAGATATTCAATCCACTGAAACGGCCATATTAGTTTCAACATAAAATGACAACAAATGCCAACTATGATTAGTAAAATATTTAATATAATTATATGCTTTGTCGAACACTTACGTATAATTATTGAAACTAAAGGAATAATCGCATACATGCCTATTATCATATACATATACCACATATGTCCTGTAGGAACACCTCTTAATGTATCTAATAATATCTGCTTAAATGTAGCTTTAGTAAATAAACGATACAAGATATAAATTAGTGAAAAAACCACAGTGGGGATAACAATTTTTTTTATACTTTTTAAGTAAAAAGAGAGTACATTACCATCATATTTTTCTAAAACAAATGCACCACTCAACATTACAAAACAAGGAACAGCAAAACGAGTTATCATTTGCAAAAAGTCCGCAAAAGCGAAGTAATATCTCGGATATGTAAAAATTTGTCCTACATTCTCTGTATACAATGAGGCAATATGTTGCAAAATAACAGATAAACAACATACTGTCCTCAATTTATCGTAATTGTATTCTCTACATTTCATATCTTATTCCCTTATATATCTCAAGTGCTCTAAGGATAACCTGATCCATATTGTAGTATTTGAAATCAGCTAACCTACCACACAGTATTAAGTTTTTATACTGTCTTGAATGTTCAAAATATTTAGAATAGATTTCTTGACTTTCGCTCGTTAATACTGGATAGTATGGTTCGTTCCCAATATCTGCACTTCTATCATACTTAACCGGATACTCATATGCAACACAAGTCCATCCATTACCATCTTGAAACGGCATCTTTGTATATTCGGTAATTCTTGTGAATCCCTTAGCTTGCGGGTATGCAACTATTGCAGCATTTTGATATGAATTCGTATTAACATTTTGGAACTCAAAATTTAATGATCTATATGGTAAAATACCATATTTGTAATCAAACAATTCATCAATAGCTCCTGTATAAATAATATTTATCTTTACTCCATCATAAAGGATACTGTCATTATCAAATGATAGATGCTCAAATGCTTCAACCCCTAGCATGACTGTAATATTTGGATGTTCTATTATCCTTTTATACATCTCAACAAATCCATCTTTTGGCATAAACTCATACTTATCATAAAAATATGTATCCCCATAAGACAACACAATAGGCACCCGCTTTAATACTGAAGGATCTATTTCTTCTGGTTTTAAATCCCATTGTTTTGCTGTATATGGACGATAATCCTTTTCAAATAAAAATTCTGCAAATCCTCTTATTTCTTTATCTGTTGATTCCAGCATTTCAACAACAGTAACTGCTGGTCTATTATCATAATATTCCAATAGTTTCTTTTTTAATTCTGTAGCCTTTTCTGAATCATAAAACTGATCAATAGTTCTAAAGTTAAATGGAGATGGTGTACTAATACCATCTATTACTGCTTCACACTTTGTTCTATACTTTATAGGTTCACAGAATTGAGTTATGAATTTATATACATCATCGTTATTTGTGTGTAATACATGTGGACCATACTTTTGAACTTTTACTCCATGCTCATCAGTATAATCATATGTATTACCAGCAATATGATTTCTTCTTTCAACAATCAATACCTTTTTATCATTATTTTCAGCTAGTTTTCTAGCTAGGATTCCTCCAGCCAGTCCAGCACCAACCACTATATAGTCATACATATGATATATCCTCTTTCGTTAATAGTTTTCTAATGTATATTTGATACCTTCTGTAAATGTTTTTGTCGTGTATTTTCCAATATCATTTACCAACGCACTTGTATCAAACATATCTATGGAATACTTAATTCCATCATCTTGTCTTACTCCAACTTTGATAAGTTCCTTTTTTCCATATTGTTCACCAATTTCTAAAAGATAGTCTTTAAGAATTCTTGGCTCACCTGATCCAATGAAATAGCTATTTCTACTTGTTTTATTTTCTCCAAGTCTCAATACTGCTTCAATTAAGTCCTCAACAAAAATAAAGTCATATGGTTGTAGAGCTGGTCCAAATAGTGCTTCATTACCTTTTTCAAGTTCTCCAATGGTATAACTTATAAGATTACCTGTTTTATTTTCAGGTCCATATATATTAGAAAATTGCATCCAAACAAAATCTAACCCTATATACTTACAAAATGTTTCAACCATCAAATGGGTAGCATGCTTGGCTACGCCATACATCATTCCACCACTTGTTTTTTCTAGATTTGATAATGATTCTGTAGCTCTCTCAGCAATAGTTCCTGCGCATAATAACTTTTTACAATTAATATTCTTAGCGACAGTTGCACAGTTTATAGCCATTTCAGCGTTCTTAAGTTGAACAATTGGATCAGCTTTTGCAGATCCATTAACACCAGCCCAAGCAAAATGATAGAACGCATCATATTCATTAGTCGGAATTGCCTTTTCTATTTTTTTAGAATCGTCTAATTCAACCTCAATTTCAGTAATTAAATTTGTTTTTGGTAATCTTGAACTAGTAAAAGAAATATCTAAAGCAACAACTTCTACGCCCTTGTTAACTAATTTTTTTATTAATGAGCTACCAATAAAGCCATTAGCACCCGTAACAATAACTCTTTTCATTATCTATTACCTGCTTTCATAAATTCATCAATTTCTTTATCCATACACGCACGGATATCTCCACCTTCAACCCAACACTTAGACCATTCGCATACTTTTTCAATAGCAACATCTAAGTTCCAGTGAGGTTGCCATCCAAATGTAGTCTTAAGTTTAGAACAATCAAGTTTTAAGAAATTGGCTTCGTGTGGTCCGCCATCATATTTATTGATCCATCTCATACCGTCTCCCCATTTAGAGACAAACACGTCAACAATTGCCCCTGTTTGATAACAGTCAACATCATCAGGACCTACATTATAATAACCTGCATACTTCTTGTCTTCATATTGCATTGCAGCAATCATTAAGTATGCATAGAGAGGCTCTAATACATGTTGATATGGACGAGTTGAGAATGGATTTCTTACAACTATATCTTCATGTTTTACTGCTGCTCTAATACAATCAGGAATAATTCTATCGTTTGCAAAATCTCCCCCACCTATTACATTACCAGCTCTTGCAGTACTTACTGCTATGTCTAAAGCATTAAAGAATGAATTGATGTATGAGTGAGTAACAAGTTCAGAACATGATTTTGAATTTGAATAAGGATCATATCCATCTAACTCTTCGTTTTCCCTATATCCCCATGCCCATTCTTTATTCAAATAGACTTTATCTGTAGTGACATTCAAAAATGATTTTACAGTTTTTGATTGTCTAACACATTCGCAGATATTAACTGTTCCCATTACATTTGTTTCGTATGTATAAACAGGATCTTTGTATGAATCTCTAACAATTGGCTGGGCAGCAAGATGAAGAACAATTTCAGGTTGGGCTTTATCAAACGCTTTCTTTAAAGATTCCAAATCTCTAATATCTCCAATAATTGAGTTGATATCATTTTTAATTCCTGCAATCTCAAAAAGAGATGGATTTGTAGGCGGATTTAAAGAATAGCCAGTTACTTCAGCACCACTATTTGCTAAAATTTTACAAAGCCAAGATCCCTTAAAACCAGTATGACCTGTGACGAATACTCTTTTTCCTTTATAAAAGTTCAAATTAAACATTATTTAGTCCTCCCAAATCTTCCAAGCTGCTTTGCCTGAATCCCATAACTTTTCTAGTTGCTGTTTTTCTCTTAAAGTGTCCATACATTGCCAGAAACCAGTATGCGTTCTTGCCATAAGCTCACCATCTTTAACTAATCCATTCAAAGGTTCCTGTTCAAAAACAGTGTAGTCACCCTCAATACGATCAAATATTTCTGGGTTCATAACCATAAAACCTATATTGATTAAATCACCATCTAAATCTGATTTTTCTCTAAAAGCATTAACTTTTCCATCTTTTGCAATATCAAGAACCCCTTTATTTTGACCAAAGTTATAAACAGAAATCGTACCAACTTTCCCATGAGATTTATGGAATTGAATCAATTCATTAACGTTAACATCACCAACAGCGTCACCATAAGTTAATAAGAAAGGTTCATCTCCAACGTAATCCTTAACTCTTTTAATTCGTCCCCCTGTCATAGTATTTAGTCCAGTATCTACTACTGTAACTTTCCAAGGTTCTGCGTGTTTATTATGTACAATCATCTCATTGCCATTTGTAAAATCAAAAGTAATATCAGATGTATGGAGGAAATAATCCGCAAACCATTCTTTTATTACATGTTGCTTATATCCAGCGCAAATAACAAACTCATTAAATCCTTGAGTTGCATATCCCTTCATAATATGCCAAAGAATAGGCATACCACCAATTTCAATCATTGGTTTTGGTTTAAATGTAGACTCCTCAGAAATTCTTGTACCAAATCCGCCTGCTAAAATAACAACTTTCATTATATTTACCTCTTTTCTAATATAATCTTCTATCTTTTTAATTTATAAAATAACTTATACGACATTCTATAAATCGGTTCTGAAACATGAAACAAATAATACTGAATCTTTTTCATCTTACTAAATTGGTCTGATTTTTTTATTAATTCTAAATTACTAGAAATCATCGATTTAATCTCTTTTTTTAACGCAGTATCAAAATCATTGTTTAATATCATTTTGTCATAAATAACCGTATACCAATGAATTTTCCCTAAAATTAAATTGTCTTTTAAATCAGGATAATATTTAATTATTTCATTATAATTATCATCTATCGCATTCTTCAGAATAATCATCTTTTCGTTGTATTTCTCATCGGTTATTGATGACTCTCTCTGACAATAGTAATAAAAAGGATTGTACATATTTGCAATTTTATTAGCCTTTAGTAATAGCTTATAAATTGTTGCTAAATCTTCATATATTCCGTTTGGACATCTTATTCCTTCAAATAAATCCTTCTTTATTAATTTATTCCAAAACACAACGTCAACATATTTTGTTAACAAAAAAACTCCTAAAGCTTCTTTCCTAGAAAAAAACTTAATTGGTTCCATTTCTTCATCTGTCACCATTCCGCGATTATTTTTTTCATAGATCCTATATTTATTACAACACACTAAATCACAATTATTGTTAACCGCTACAAGATGCATTTGTTCTATCATATTCTCATCAATATAATCATCCGAATCCACAAAAAGAATATATTCTCCTTTTGCCATCTGAATCCCAAGGTTTCTAGTTTGACCAATTCCCTCGTTTCTTTTATGCACAACATTTATATTTTTATATCGTTTTGAATACTCATCAGCAATAAGGCCGCTAGTATCAGTAGAACCATCATCAATAAGGATAATTTCAATATTTTGATAAGTCTGTTTTAAAACACTGTCTAAACATCTTTTAAGATATTTTTCAACATTATAAATTGGTATAATCACCGATATTTTTTCCATAATGACATCAATACCTCCTAAACGCAAGGATAAATAAATCAACCATCTTAAAATATACAAGGAGATAAGCAATTTGAATTATTAAGGTCTCCTTATTAAGTTCTCCTCCAGGAATTATCCATAATCTTGAATATTTTTTTGTTCCGATGACCTTTAAGTATATTTCTTTATATTTATTCATGAACTGGATAAATATATTTTTATTTACTTTTGAAGGAATTATCAATGATGTTATATAGAACTTAGTAATTTGATAAAACAATACTTTTTTTTCTTGCTCCTTTATTAAGCCATTGTACAAATCACCATATAACTCTAATACTGTTTTATTACTTTCAAAAAACAATTCCGGATCAACTTTTTTCGTTGTACTATTTGATCTTTTCGTGTATTTGTATAAAAAGTCATTTATTATACTTATTTTTTTAACTACAGGGATAAGTTTCAAACTAAAAATCCTGTCTTCCGCATAGTGCAAACCGCTTGTATCAATATCTTGTGTGATCGCTAAATCTCGTTTAAAACAATAACGCCAAAACATCGCCAATGTATATTTTGACATTAAAGAAGATTTTGCTACTGGTATTCTTCTAATTTCATGTCCTTCCTCGTCAATTACGATATGTCCATAATTAATTACATCAGGGTGATTTTTTCTTATTTCGTTATTAATTTTCTCGACATAATCTTCTACCAACAAATCGTCAGAGTCTAAAAATTTAACATACTCACAACTGGCATTTCTATAGCCTACTGTTCTTCCTTGTCCACATCCAGTATTTTTTTCTACCCTCACAATTTTAAAATTATCAAATCCATTTTCCATTAATAAAGATTTTGCTATACTAACAGAATTATCTGGAGAAGCATTGTCAACTATAAGAATTTCAAAGTTTCTGTCAGTTTGGTTGACCAAGGAATTGATAAGCCCAGTTACATATTCTTCAGATTTATATAAAAGTAATGATATAGTTAATAGTGGTTTCAAGCTCTTTTTCTCCTTAAAGTTAAATCTTCTTTTTTTACATAATCTATTAGCAAAATCCATATAAGTGCAAATGTAAAGGCTGTATATTGAATTGGTTCATTCATTAAACCTAATAGTATAATCACAACAAATAATAATGATTCAATCATTCCAACAATTGACATTTCACGTTTGATCCATTTGTATGCACCCAATACAATTAACGCTATGCTAAGAATTCCATTATCAGCAATCAAGGATAAAAGCCCATTTGTCGTTTCAAATCTTCTTATTCCACTACCAAAAATAAAATTAGATTTTATTGCTTCTATTGACTTCAAAAAGTCTAAACTTCTCACTTCAAACGAGCCAAATAACATTTTTTCCTGAAAAACTGAATAAGCAGCAACTATAATTACTATTGCTAACGCAAACTTTGCAAACAAAAATAATTTTCCTTTTTTCAAAAATAGTATTTTTATCAAGATTTGTAATGCAAGTATTAAAACCCCCATTGTAGAAAACGTAAGTATTATGGAAACAATTAACGTATATATTCTCTTTTTTTCATATTCTTTAAAAAACAAAAAATAGTATAAGGCTAGATTTAAGTATAATTGATACTGTCCCGGTTCCCAAGTAAATCCATGCAACCTATAAATAACAGAACTAAACAAATACGACTGTTTCGGTAATTGGAATACAATTCCAAAATAATTTCTGTATTGAAATAGATTTTTGCTAGGATTCACTAAACTATAGGGTATTACCTCGCCAAATAAAATAATAGCTAAGTAGATACCAATAAATAAAACTGATATTTTGTAAATAACATTAGAATATTCTTCTAACAATGATTTATTATTGCTTCTTGCCAATAGAATCAATGGATATACAGATATCATTCTAAAAAGCGAGATAGTCCATACATCAAACTCACTATGGTTATTAATGCAAATAAAAACAAACAAAAGAGAAAACGCGATTGACGGTAAAAAATATTTTAATAGTGATTTTATGTTTATAAATGGAATTGCAGCCAAGCAAGCAAAACCCACAAATAGTTTTAATGGTGTTAAACTGTTATAATATATTCCGTATATCGAATCCGATGATAAGAACAATATAATTAACACTAAATATAAATAGTACTTTCTCAAATCAGAAATTTTAACTTTCATTGTTTTCTCCACTCAAACAAAATAACCTCATTTTTGTTTCCATATATATCCCTATATTTTCATTGTTTTAATTCATTTCCTTATTGAATAATTTGCTATGTTCCTCTGAAACTCTTCGGGCATTGAACCTGTTATGCACATCTTCCAGACCTTGTGCTACTATCTTCTTTCTCAATCCATCTTCTCGAAGGATTCGTAGCACAGCCTTACTTGCTCCAATATCATCATCAACTTCTACAAGCAGACCATTTTCTCCATCTCGGATTATATTAGGAATGGCATCCACCCTGCTTGCCACAATTGGTTTGCCCGCCATCATATACTCAGGCAGTGCCAGTCCGAATCCTTCCCAGCGACTCAGTAAGCATGCGACATCAAAAAGTTCCACATAACTCATTGGATTATCAACCCATCCTGTTATATGCAGGCTGTCCGAGAAACCATTGTCCTCCGCATACTTTCTGATTTCGTCTTCCTGATTTCCATTGCCGACGATAATGAAGTGTGCATTTGGAACTTCATCTTTCACTTGCTTTGCCATCTTAATAAAGACATCTGGTGCTTTCTGTTTGCTCATTCGTCCTACCATACCAACAACAAATGCGTCTTCTGGAATGTTCAGTTCTTTTCTTTTAACTGCGCCATGCACTCCCTTCTCATAGGCTTCGATGTCCACACCGTTAAAAATGACTTGCAGCTTATCCTCTTTGCATATTTTCTTATCCAGTGCTGACTGCTTCTCTGCATCCGAAATGCAGATGATCTTATCACAGAATAGTGCAGCTACCTTTTCAATAGCTGTGTACATTGCCTTTTTCTTTGCAGAACATCGCATATTGAATGCCCACCCATGTGGATTATATACACAACGATTCTTCAAGCCGATATCCGCAACACGAGCAATTGCTCCGGCCTTGCTAGAATGAGCATAGACGATATCTGGGTTATATTTTTTTATCAGTGCTCTAACTTCTTTAATCGCCTTTAAGTCGTTGCCGCCAATGGACCTGGTCATCTCAACCTGTTCAAATGAATCCACTAAATCTCTGTAGTCTTCTTCATGGAAATCTTGCGAGCAAACCAGTATATTCTCAAACTTCTCTTTGTCCAAATACTTGAGAAGCATTCGGATGTAGCGGTCCACGCCACCTGCGGCCTGCGCCACATGCAGTATTCTAATTTTATTCTTTCTCATCTCCAAATACCGCTCGTCATTTTTCTTTCCGCAAATCTATGTACAATAGTATATCCTCCATACGCTCCCAACGATTTGGAGCCAACAATAAATACATGCTGCATTTCTCTAAGTTTTTCCTTACATTGCTCCATCATTTCTTAATACTCCCACAGCAGTCTGCCAAATGATTTTAATATCCCCTTTTACACTCCACTCCCCAATATACTGGGTATCAAGCTTCACCACTTCCTCAAAGTCTGTGATATTACTTCTGCCGCTCACCTGCCACAGTCCGGTCAGTCCCGGTCTGAATGACATTCTGGCTCTGTGATGTGGTTCATACTTCTCCCACTCATCGATTGTCGGTGGTCTTGTGCCTACCAGGCTCATATCACCTACTAGTATATTGAAGAATTGTGGGAATTCATCCAGGCTTGTTTTCCTGATGAACTGTCCAATTCCGGTTTTCTTCTTTCCGTTTGGCAGCACCTTATTGCCTATTATTCTCGGGTCGAAATCCATCTTAAACATCATTCCGTCACCCACTTTATTCTGTGCCATGAGTTCCTTCTTTCGCTCCTCGGCATCCATATACATGCTTCGAAATTTGTACATCTTGAACTTTCTGCCGTTTCTGCCGACTCTCTCCTGCGAGAAGAATATCGGTCCGGGTGATGCTATGTATATCATCGGTCCCACAAATATCATGATGATAAGTGTGAACAGGCAGCCCACCAGTCCTCCGACTATATCCATGCCCCTCTTTACCAGAAGTGCGCTGGTATTTGCATAGTTCACGCTTGATGTGACTACTGTGTAGTCGCCTATCTTTTCTATCTGCTTGTAGCCACCCTGGGCTGTGCCGTTTTTGGCTATTCCTGTATGTACTGCTATTCCCATCTCCAGAAATATATCTGCCATTTTCTCCGGATATTCATCCTCGCTGCACGGCGGTATGAGCACCTCATCCACCCACTCATCACACGCATAGTCCACTATGCCATCGTGGTTTGCAACTATCGGTATGCTGCATATAGTCTTGCCCTTCATATCTGTATCCAGTGAAGCTGCTACTATCCTTGTATAGCCTATGCAGCTTTTCTCCACTGTGCGCAGTGTATCACGAAGCATGGCATCCGGTGCTATGACAAGCAGTGATTTCTTAGATGCTCCGAAGCCCTTTTTCTTAAGAAAGCTCTTGAGTGCAATTCTTGCTACATATGATATTGTCACATAGATTGGAAACATGATATAAAATGATAATCGCGAGTATATATCAGCCATCTGTGTAGTGAACAGAAATAGCGCTGTCGCCAGAAATACAAGCATTGCGTGCTTGCAGGTCGATATAAGCTCATCCAGATATCCTCTCTTTAGGACATTCTTGAATGAGTCTGCCATTATCTCCACAAAGAAATCTATCAGAAGAAATGCTACCCCCAGTATACGGTAGTCCTTGTCCACGTACGGGTTATTAAAGCCGAAGCGTATCACATATGAAATAAAAAATGCTATAACAATGCATGCGATATCTATAAGCATAAAGTCTATATGCTTTGTCCATCCTCTGCCTTTCTTTCTGTACATTCTTTCTAAATTCTCCTTATGGTATCTTTTATTTCCCTTTATACTCACTCTAGGGGAGGTACCTTTGTACCCCCCCCGAATATTTTTAGCCTGTTTTATTTTTTGTATGTTTATTCGGATTAGCGTATCTTTTTTTGTATCTAATCGGGCTTTTCAATAATCTATTTTCACTCTTTTTTTATTCATTGTCAATGAATATTAGGTTTTCTTTATAATTTTTGACAAATTCGCTAATCTGTATAGTATTATCAGTTCCATAATTATACATTATATCTACGGCATACTGCTTATTTTTCCTCAAAGAGCTTTATCTTCCTCTCAATCATCTCATCAATCCTTGCGATATACTGCCCTACATCCTTGACATTCTCGCATCTGTCGATACGATGGGTGCCGTCCGGATTTGGTATGGGCCAGACTCTCTTGGTGGAAGCTCCGGCTCCGCAGGCCACGATGGTCTGCTTTTCCTCCATGATCAGTATGTTGTATACACCGGCCTTGCCCTTTGCCGCATAGCCCACGTTTTCCATGTTGCCTGCCATGCCCTTCTGCCTGTAGAGGTAATATGGCTCAAGCCCCATCTGCTTACAGTAGGCTGCGCAGAGATCCATATGCTCCTGAGTGTTGATCATCTGCATATCGCTGTAGCGGTCCTTGAAGATGGTGAGTCTTGCAGCTCGCTTTACTGCGAGTGAGTGGATAGTGACGTTGTCAGGTGCCAGCTCCTTCACCAGCTCCATTGTGTGCCTTACATCATCGAGTGTCTCCTCGGGAAGTCCCATGATGAGGTCCATGTTTATGTTGTCAAAGCCCAGCTCTCGCGCGAGCTTGAAACTTTGTATCGTATCGTCTACCGTGTGGTGTCTTCCTATTATATCGAGTGTCTGCTGCTTCATGGTCTGCGGATTGACTGATATACGGCTGATACCGTTTTTCTTTAGTGCCAGGAGCTTTTCTCTCGTGATTGAGTCCGGTCTGCCTGCTTCCACTGTAAATTCCAGGCAATCCTTTAAATCAAAACTGCATTTAATTTTCCTGATAAGCCTGTCAAGCTGTGCAGGGCTTAGGGTGGTAGGTGTACCGCCTCCTATGTAGATGGAGTTTAGCTTCCTGTGGTAGAATTTCTGCGCCGTGTAGTCTATCTCCTTCTCAAGTGCGTCGAGGTAATCGTCCACGCGGTTTTTCCACACGCCCAGCGGGTATGATGTAAACGAGCAGTATGCACAGGTACTCGGGCAGAATGGTATGCCTATGTACAGGCTGTAGCCGTTGTCATAGTCCACCTTGTCGAGCAGTGCCTTCTCACGCTTTGCTATGCCTATTGAGAGGTCGATTTTCTCATCGCTTGCGAGGTAGGTTTCCTTCAGATAGTCATAGGTTTCCTTATCGCTCATGCCGTCCTCTATGCACTTCATGGCTATCTTGGTCGGTCTGATGCCTGAGAGTGTGCCCCACGGAAGGCTCTTTCCTGTGCCCTTTTCTATCATGGAATACAGGGCGAGCTTGAGGCGGTTTTTGGTCTCCTTGCGGTCTGTGCTGTCTACGGATATTTTTGTGCAGATACTTTTTCCGGCTGTTTTAATGTCACTTTCGTCGGCTTGCTGCATCTCACCTGTCATGGAATTATTTCCGCCGGCTCTATTCAGCGTCCACTCCACCGCAATCTCATCACCCACATAGTCTATCTTAAATACCTGTGAAGCATCCGCAAATTCCTTTACGCCATCGTCTGTCATCTCGTGGTGTGTGCAGGCCAGGTTCTTCCCCTCCACCTCATCAGGTGGGCAGCTATAGTACATCTGCACATCCTCCTGAGGGAAGAACTCCTTGAGCAGTGAGTGCACATCATATTCAAAATCCGGTTTATTAAATACTACTACTATCATAAGTAAGGGTTATACATCCTCTCGTTTTCTATGGTTGTTGTGTCGTTGTGGCCCGGGTACACCTCTGTATGCTCAGGCAGTGTCATGATTTTTTCCTTCACTGTGCGCACGAGGTCTGACATACTGCCGCCCTTGAAGTCCGTACGTCCGATTGAGCCGCAAAACAGTGAGTCTCCTGTAAAAATCACATCCTCATACGGGAAATAATAGCAGCAGCCGCCCGGTGTATGCCCCGGTGTGTGAAGCACTACTATATGAAAGCCTGCGATGTCAAGCTCCTGCTTATCCTTCAAAAATACATCTGCATAAAAGGTCTTTGACTGCCCCATCATGTAGCTGACATTAAGCTGCGGGTCATCAAGTGTGGCTTTGTCTGCCTCATGGATATATATCTTGATGCCGTAGCGGTCTGCGAGCGGCTTTGCATCCGTGGCATGGTCAAAGTGTCCGTGTGTGAGCAGTATTGCTACTGGCTTTGCGCCTGATTCATCCACTTTTTTGGCGAGCTGATTAGCACACGCGCCCGGGTCTATTATTATCATTTCCTTTGTCTTTATATCGGTGACAAAGTAGCAGTTGGTCTGCACCGGTCCCACTACGAAGTGGTCTATCTTCATATTTACCATATGAGTGTACTCCTTGTCTGTTATATGTTATGCTTCACGCAAGAACCACCGGGATTTAGCCGGTGGTCCTCTCTACGTCTATTACACTTTCTATCTGTCTGAGCTTCTCCACTAGAACCTTTATCTGGTCCCTGCCTTTGATATTGAAAAATACCTCGATTGTAGCGATGCCCTGCTTACTGGTCTTGGACTGGATCCCACTGATATTGATTTCCTTCTCGGTAAATATCTTTGTGATATCTACGAGCAGTCCCGGCCTGTCATGACAGAATATCTTTAGGTCTGCCTGATACTCGGCACCGTTGTCCATGAGGGCTGTATCCTGCCACTCTGCTTCTATGAGCCTGTCCTTTTCTATCTTGGACAGATTGATGATATTCACGCAGTCTGTCCTGTGGATGGAGATGCCTCGGCCTCTTGTGACAAAGCCCACGATTTCATCTCCCGGAACAGGATTGCAGCACTTCGAGAAGTGCACAGCCACGTCATAGAGTCCGTGTACCACAATACCGCTCTTTGACTTGTGCTCGGGCTGTGTGCCTGCTGCCGCCTGCTGCTTTTCTGCGATGCTGCCAAGCACATCTGCATCTGTCACCGGCACCACATGATCCTTCTTGTACTCATCGTACATCCTGTTGACTATCTGGCTCTCCTTGAGTCCGCCGTGGCCGACGGTTGCAAGGCATGAGTTCCAGTCGTGGAAGCCGTATTTGCGGCGTATTTTCTCCTGATACTCAGGCTTGTTTATCTCAGCAAAGTTGATACCTTTTGCCTTGGCATAGGCTGCTATCAGATCCTTGCCGTGCTGTATATTCTCCTCCTTGAGCTCACTTCTGAACCACTGGTTGATCTTGTTCTTGGCCTGTGTGCTCTTTACGACCTTGAGCCAGTCACGGCTTGGTCCCTTGGAGTTCTGTGAGGTGATTATCTCTATCTGGTCACCGTTTTTGATGACATAGTCTATCGGCACCAGCTTGCCGTTTACCTTGGCACCGACCATCTTGTTGCCGACCGCAGAGTGTATGCTGTAGGCAAAGTCTATAGGTGTAGAGCCCTTTGGCAGGTTCTTTACATCGCCGGACGGTGTGAATGCAAATACATTGTCGGAGAATAAATTTAAATCACTCTTTAATAAAGTCATAAACTCCTTATTATCCGACATGTCCTGCTGCCACTCGAGTATCTGGCGCAGCCAGCTGAGCTTCTCCTCCTCGGTGACAGTGGTGGTAGTGGCATTGCCGTTGTTTGTTTCCTTGTACTTCCAATGTGCCGCGATACCGTACTCAGCTGTACGATGCATCTCATAAGTACGTATCTGTATCTCAAACGGCTGTCCGCTCGGACCTATGAGTGTCGTGTGAAGCGACTGGTACATGTTCTGCTTCGGCATGGCAATATAGTCCTTGAAACGGCCCGGTATAGGCTTATACTTCTCATGTATGATACCAAGCACTGCGTAACAGTCCGGTATGGTATCCACCAGAATCCTGATGGCAAAGAGGTCATATATCTGGTCTATCGTCTTGTCCTGATTGACCATCTTCTTATATATACTGAAGAAATGCTTTGCCCTGCCGTATATCTCAGCCTTGATGCCGGCATCTGTAACATACTTCTTGACATCGTTTACCAGGCCCTGGATGTAGGTGTCTCTCTCTGTTTTTCTGAGGGCTACCTTCTCTACCAGATCATAGTAGGCATCCGGATATAGGTACTTCATACAAAGGTCCTCGAGCTCTATCTTTATCTTGCTGATACCAAGTCGCTGCGCGATAGGACAGTAGATATCCTGTGTCTCTCTGGCGATACGCTGCTGTGCCTCCTTGGACTGGTACTTGAGCGTACGCATATTGTGCAGTCTGTCTGCCAGCTTTATGAGGATGACCCTGATATCCTTTGCCATGGCGAGAAACATCTTGCGCAGATTCTCAGCCTGCATCTCAAGCCTGTCCGCGTTCTTGTCCTTCGGATCCTTTGTGCTATCTGTCAGATGCAGGTGCTTTAACTTCGTGACACCATCCACCAGATGTGCGACATCGTCTCCAAACTCTGCACGCATCTCATCCATGGTCATGATGGTATCCTCCAGCACATCATGGAGCAGTCCGGCTGCAATGGTTTCCTTATCCAGCTCGAGCTCGGCGAGTATTATGGCAACACAAAGCGGATGTATGATATAAGGCTCTCCTGACTTACGCGCCTGACCCTTATGAGCATCATAAGCTACCCTGTAGGCTTTGTCCACAAGGCTCGTGTCATCCGACGGATGATACTTTTTGATTTCCTTTTTCAGCTCATCGTAAAGCTCCTCTGGGCTCGTAAAATCCTTTGTTCCCCTTATACCGCTGGTATCTGAGCGAAATTTGTCCGCTATTTTTTCTAATTCTTCTGTTGAGTAATCTGCCAATAGTCTCACCTCGATTGTAGTGTATCTTTAGTAGCCATTATATTTTATTTCTTTAAAAATTGCAATCTTATGTTGTTAGCCGATAACCATCTTTACTCCGCCATACATGCCGGCTGAGTTGCCGAGTGTGGCGAGCTTGATCTCTGTCTCACGGCTTGCATGGAAAGCATACTCTTTATAGTACTTTGCTGCTGTATCGATGATGATGCTGCCTGCCTTTGAAAGGCCTCCGCCGACAACAAATACCTCAGGGTCCATGACGCATGCTACTGCTGCCATTGCCTTGCCGAGAAGCTTCATAGACTGCTCTACTGCCGCAATGCCCGCTGCATCTCCTGCCTTTGCCGCATCGCATACATCCTTGGCTGTGAAGCCTGCATTTAAATCAAGCTTTGTTGCCACATCCCTGTGTGCTGCAATGTATCTCTCTGCCACTCTTACGAGACCGTTTGCTGATGCATACTGCTCTAAGCAGCCCTTCTTGCCGCAGCCACAGCACTCTGACTCATCATCTACCATAGGCATATGTCCTATCTCTCCGCCTGCTCCGTTTATTCCGGCTACGATTCTGCCCTCGCGGATGATTCCTCCGCCTACGCCTGTGCCGAGTGTGATCATGACTACATCCTGATGGCCCTTTCCACCGCCCTGCCACATCTCACCGAGCGCAGCTACGTTGGCATCGTTTCCGGCCTTTACCTTGATGCCGCCGCACAGTACTGAGAGTGACTGTGCCACGTTGAACACACCCCAGCCGAGGTTGACACACTTCAATACTGTTCCGTCATCCTTTATCGGTCCCGGCACTCCCATGCCTATTCCCTCGATGTCACCCATCTCGATGCCGTGCTTCTCGTTATTCTCCTTGATGGATGCTGCGATATCAGGCAGAATGAGCTCTCCTGAATTCTCTGTGCGTGTAGGAATCTCCCATGTATCGACAAGCTTTCCTGTGGTCTCGAAAAAGCCTATCTTTACAGTTGTTCCACCTATATCTACTCCGTATGCATATTTCTTCATTTTTTCGTCCTCCAAATCGTTAAACTATGTTTATATTTTATTGCCTAATTGCATATTTTTCAATGTTTTTCATTGTTTTTTATGTTTTTTCTATATATAGAAGCGTTTATATCATCATCCATATGCCCGCTCTTTGTAAATCCAAGCTTTTTGGCAAGGCGCACCGATGCCGTATTTTTCTCGTCTATCCGGCAGTAAAGCTCTTCAAAATCTGTGTTTTCGCGCGCGTAATCTATGATGAAGCGGCACACCTCCGTGGCATAGCCTTGGTTCCATAATTCCGGCGCTATCATATAGCCCATTTCATTGTGCTCAAGCCCTGCCCTGCCTATCAGCTTTCCTGTTTCCTTTAAAAATACAAGCCACATGCCATACTCGTAAAAGCCATACATGTTCTCTATATATGCTTTCTGGTATTCAAGCTCTGTCTCGTAGTCGTAAAGCGGCTCAATAAAGTCTGTCATGCCCGGCTTGTCATAAAGCTCATAGAGCGCCGGAAGGTCTGACAGGGATAGCTCACGTATCAGACACCTGTCTGTCTCGCCGATGTCCCACGGGATGTGATTATACCGCCTGCGCACCCGCTCCAGATACTCAATATCAAGCTCCGCAAGGCTTTCGACTGCATAGCGCGTGCCGCACTGCGGTTCTCCTACTGATGCTATGCCGAGTGAGTCAGCTATTTGCTTCTGTTGCCTGTTTGATACTATCCAGATGCAGTCGGCGGGAGCAGATGACATATCGGCTGCGCGCTTCCACTGTGGCTTGAATATCTCGCCATGATAGTAAAAAGAGGCAAGTTTTGCGCTTGCCTCATCGATAATTATTATCATTAAACTGTCTCCGGCTCCGGATAGTCCACTCCGAAGGTCTCAACTGTTACTGTCTTCATGACCTGAGCCTCAAGTGGTTTGTCCATGTAGTCTGTGCGCACCTCTGCGATCTTGTTTACCACATCCATGCCCTCGATTACCTTGCCGAATGCCGCATACTCACCATCGAGATGTGGTGCATCCTGATGCATGATGAAGAACTGGCTGCCTGCTGAATCAGGTATCATGGTACGTGCCATTGAAAGTACACCGGCTGTGTGCTTTAAGTCATTTTTGAAGCCGTTGTGTGTGAACTCGCCCTTGATTTCATAGCCCGGACCGCCTGTGCCGTTTCCGTCCGGATCTCCGCCCTGGAGCATGAAGCCCTTGATTACACGGTGGAAGCATACTCCGTCATAGAAGTTGTGATTGATTAAGCTGATAAAGTTGTTTACTGTGTTTGGCGCGATTTCCGGATAAAGCTCCGCCTTGATTACATCGCCATTTTCCATTGTGATTGTTACGATTGGATTCTGTGCCATTATTTTTCTCTCTTTCTTTTATAATATTATGAGGCTTGGAGAATATCCATTCCTCGCAATAATTTAATATCGAATTAATTTCTACCCGATTGATTTTACCTGATTTTACTTACTCAGAGCCTCGACTACCTTCGGAAACTCCATGAAGTGCGATGCCTTCACAAGTATGGTGTCGCCCTCCTTCACATATGAAAGGAGCTCCTGTGTCATGGTCTCCCTATCCTCGAAATAGTGGATGTCTACATCGGATGATTTCTCTGCGGCTCCGGCTGCATATTCCTTTGCCAGTTCTCCTGCTGCAAAAAGTGTATGGATATGATTCTCTCCAACTGCTTCGCCTACCTCATGATGCAGCTTTTTCTCATCGCTTCCCAGCTCTCCCATGTCGCCAAGCACTGCTATTGTCCTGCCCTTTGCATGTGAAAGCACCTCGATAGAGGATTTCATGGATACAGGATTTGCATTGTAGCAGTCATCTATCACTGTCATGCCATGCGTTTTGATGAAATTGGTACGCCCTGCGATTGTCTCTGCTTTCTCGATTCCTGACTTTATCTCAGCTATTGTGAGACCAAGCTGCAATCCGACAGCTGCTGCCGCCATGGCATTGTATACATTGTGCTCACCCGGGATGTGGATTTGTGCATCAAACTCACCCTCCGGAGTGACAAAATGAGCCTTCATGCCGTCAAAGCCCAGGTTTTCGATATTTGTGGTATATACTGATTTATGAACGTCCGAAGTCGATTCCTTGCCATAGTATATGGCAGGCTTTCCATTTACCGTCTGCACTGTGGCCAGCTTGTCGTCATCTGCATTCAGCACTGCAACCGCATCCGGCATCATATGCTCAAAACACTCTGTCTTTGCTTTAAGCACACCATCCCTGTTGCCCAAAAACTCCAGATGGCAGTAGCCGATATTGGTGATGACCATGACATCCGGGCAAGACATAGTAGAAAGTCTGTGCATCTCGCCAAAATCAGATATGCCCATCTCAAGCACCGCTACCTGATGGTTTTCCCTGATTCCGAAAATGGTGAGTGGCAGGCCTATCTCGTTGTTGAAATTGCCTGCAGTCTTGTGGACGCTGTATTTCTGCTCAAGGACTGATGATATCATCTCCTTGGTGCTGGTCTTGCCGACACTTCCGGTGATGCCCACCACCTTGATATCAAGGCTTTTTCTGTAAAATGCCGCGAGCTTTTTCATGGCATCGGTGGTTGATTCAACAATCACATATGGGCCCGCCGGATCCGTAAGCTCATGCTCAGAGAGCACAATTGCCGCTCCCTGCTCAAACACAGTCGGAATGAATTTGTGTCCGTCCACCCTTTCTCCCTTTATCGGGATAAAAAGATAGCCTTCCTTCACCTGTCTGCTGTCTATGGCGGCGCCGGTGATTGTCGTATCAAGCAGTGTCTCATCGCCTATGTATCTGCCCTCACAGGCCTTAGCGATATTTGCAAATGTAAGATTCTTCATGTACTTATCCGACATGCTACACCTCATATTTTTTCAAAGATATGTCAATCAGATGCTCACAGAGCTGATTAAAGCTCATACCGATAACTGCTGCCTCCTGTGGCAGAAGACTGGTCGGAGTCATGCCCGGCAGTGTGTTTGCCTCGAGGCAGAACATCTCATTTTTGTCATTGAGCAAAAAGTCTGAGCGTGAATATGTGTCAAGCCCGATAACACGCGCAACCTCCTCGGCATAGTGCTGCATATCCTTTGTCACCTGCTCAGGAAGCTCGGCCGGACATGTCTCTACTGTACTGCCCGCCTTGTATTTATTCTTATAATCGTAGAAGCCCTCCTTCGGTGCAATCTCTATAATAGGAAGAGCCTTGCCCTCGATAACGCCGACAGAGAACTCCCTGCCCTGTACAAATTCCTCGATAACCAGCTCATTTTCCCACTTGAAGGCATCGTCAAGTGCCGCCTTGAACTCTGCCGCATCCTTAACGATAGTGACACCGATGCTTGAACCGCCACAGCATGGCTTTACCACACATGGAAGTGTCAGGTCAAGCTTTGTGATATCGTCCTGTCTGGTCGCTCTTGTCATGGAAATACCCTTTGGAGTAGGGATACCGTTTGCAAGGAAGAACTGCTTTGATGTCTCCTTGTTCATGGCGATGGCTGAGCTTAAATAATCGCTGCCTGTATATTTGACACCGAAGAGGTCAAATGCTGCCTGTATCTTTCCGTTCTCTCCGTTTTCTCCGTGAAGTGCCATGAAAACAATGTCAGCCATCTGACACATTTTGATGACATTTGGTCCGAAGAAGCAAGGTGACTGGTCCTTTCTGGAAGCCTTTACCTTTGCGAGGTCAGGTGCCTCTGTCGGAATATCACTGACCTGCACGCTTATCTCGTCCGCGCGGTCAAATATACCTGTCAGGTCCTCCTCCCTGTCACTATATCCCATAAATACATCCAATAATATAACTTTGTGGCCGTTCTCTTTGAGTGCCTTAGCTACCATGCTTCCTGTCTTGAAGGAAACATCTCTCTCTGTGCTGAGCCCTCCGGCAAGTACTACGATGTTCATTTTTGTCCTCTTTTCACATTAACTATATTTCTGATAACACTCCTAAATCCAATTAAACATACGGACTCCGGTAAGTTATCAATTTTTTAAAATTATAACACCATTCATATAAAAAAGAAAGACCGGTTGCCCGGTCAAAAAAGAAATTCTCATTTTATTTTAAACTGTGTTAGCTTCCAGCAGCTGTATCATTCTCATAAATACCATCCGCCCGTGCAAATCATCCTGTGAAAGTGATTCTCCGTACTTCAATACTAATAATCGGCACTGATAAAAATTCAGCTCAGGATTGCCAAAAAGCAAAATCCGCAAGGCTGCATTTTCCAGGTAATTGTGTATATTTCCCACCTCAATAAATATATCTACAATATCATCGAGGTTAATAAGTCCTTTCTGTTCATAATAAATTCTTCCCAAATATTTCATCCCTCCATCGATTATATTTTTCGTAGAACTTCTTTTTTTGTCTTTCTTTTGAAATTTTGTCGCTTTTGCGAAATTTCTCTCTTTGTTTTTTTGTTGGTGGATTCATTTTTCCATATAATATATCAATATTCTAGGCGCGTTACGCGCTTGTATTTTGAAGATTTCTATTAGAAGCTTCAATATTGATTGGTGATTAGCAGTTTTCGACAAAATACGACATGGTTTTGGGTTTAATTTGGTTTGTTTTTGTTTAATATTGCTCTTTTTATATCAAAATTTTTGTAATGATAAATTTGTACTATATTTTGAGGTTTTTGTTCTAATTATTTCATTTTTTATTGTTCGCTTGTTCCTTTGAGTAAATTTGGATTGACATTTTTCAATTTTTCTTTTGTTCGATTTTTCAGCAATATTTACATTTGTAGATTAAATCCATTTTTGTGGAGATAATGTAAAAGCATTACTACTGGATTCATTTTTAAAGGCATCGAATTCGAGCCCTTTAAAATTAGGATTTTTATATCTTGCAATATCCGTTAAACATAATCGAGTAGGAGGGAAATTTAACTAAATTTCCCGACCTCTCACACCACCGTGCGTACCGTTCGGTACACGGCGGTTCAATCAACTTAACAAGTAACACACCTTTCGGTGTAGTAATCTAACATTGAGACTAATCCAAATGAGGTTAGTCTCTTTGTACTTATAGCCTTTTGTATCCATCCATTGTGGGCGAGTCTTGCATATCTATCTCCACAATACGCTATTTTAAATGCCGCCCATCTTGGTACATCAAACTTCATAAGGTTCTTTGCTCTGTTTTGTGGAGTTTTCCAATGTTTCCAAATGCACATACGAAGTCTATATCTGATGTTACCATCTAATTTTCGACAAAGTGTTTTCATACTACCTATTTTGAAGTAGTTTATCCAACCTCTTATGAGCTGATTAAGTTTCTCCACTTTATAGCTGTTGCTAACACCCCAGCTACGACAGGTGAGTTCTTTCATTCTCTTCTTAAACTTCGCTACTGATTTCGCATGTGGTTTTGCCTTAAACTGATGTGCTCTTGTGTCAAAGTAGAACCCAAACCCAAGGTATTTAAGTCCGCTTGGTCTGTCTACTTTACTTTTTGTCATGTTGACCTTGAGACCTAGATTCTCTTCAATAAATCGAGATATATTTCTCATTACCCGATTTGCAGACATTTCACTTCCAACCATGATAATACAGTCATCTGCATATCGCACAAAGTTAAGCCCTCGCTTTTCCATTTCCCTATCAAGTTCATTGAGCATGATGTTTGCTAATAACGGCGAAAGATTTCCTCCTTGCGGTGTTCCCACAATAGAATCCTCATATTCATCGTCAATCATGATTCCGCTGACAAGATATTTCCTTATGATAGAGATAACATCTCCATCTTTTATAGTTCTGCCTATGATAGTCATAAGCTTGTCATGGTTTACCGTGTCAAAGAACTTTTCCAAGTCAATGTCTACAATCCAATCGTTACCATCATTCATCATGTCAAGTGCTGTTAGGATTGCTTGCTGTGCACATCTATTCGGTCTGAATCCGTAACTATGTTCATGGAATTGTTCCTCGTAGATTGGTGTTAATACCTGTGCAATGGCTTGCTGTATGAATCTGTCTGTTACTGTTGGTACTCCTAGGTTTCTGACACCGCCATCAGGCTTTGGTATCTCCACTCTTCGTACTGGTTGAGGTTTATACTTTCTTGTTCTCAACTGTTCCTTAATGATTTCGCCGTTCTTTTCAAGATGTTCTTTGAGTTCCGTGTACTTCATTCCGTCCACTCCCTCTGCACCTTTATTTCGTACGACTTGCAGATATGCTCTGTTGAGATTATCTCTAGATAAAATCTGCTCCATTAGACTACTTGTGTCCATGCGTTCTTTCCTTTCCGTCTCGCTTGATTTGACCATCTTTTACCCGATTGGTTACGGCAGATGTTGCCATTTCTGCAATACGAGACATACTCAAACT
>ERZ859776.246-NODE-246-length-33946-cov-5.379098_pt1 | contig 33946 bp, 32 predicted proteins | sample MGYA00509987_ERZ859776 | MGnify/ENA primary metagenome ERZ859776 (study PRJEB30046, sample SAMN00715146) | human gut metagenome | study: EMG produced TPA metagenomics assembly of the A metagenome-wide association study of gut microbiota in type 2... | reverse complement strand
CGTTATGCGAATATTTGGCAGGATTGTGAGAGTGCGAAGCACGGAACAATCCGTATGATATCACGTAATTCTCATTATGCGCATAAAAGCGAAGCATCAGGAGGTCCCCATGGAACAAAAAACACCTTTTGTACAATTTCAGAATGTCTGTAAATATTACCAGGTCGGCGATACCCGCTTTGCCGCCTCGGATCACATTTCCTTTACGATCGAAAAAGGAGAATTCTGCGTAATCTTAGGGCCTTCCGGTGCGGGAAAAACGACCGTTTTAAACATGCTCGGCGGAATGGATACGTGTGATGAAGGCACGATCCTTCTGGACGGAGAGTGTGTCAGCTCCTTTGACAGTAAGCGGCTGACAACTTATCGCCGCTACGACGTCGGCTTTGTATTCCAGTTTTACAATCTGGTACAGAACCTGACCGCCAGAGAAAATGTAGAGCTTGCTTCCGAGATCTGTAAGGATCCTCTTGATGCAGATACCGTTCTTGCCGAAGTCGGTCTTTCCGACCGGAAAAACAACTTTCCTGCCCAGCTTTCCGGCGGGGAACAGCAACGTGTTTCCATCGCCAGAGCGCTTGCAAAAAATCCGAAAATCCTGCTCTGCGATGAGCCGACAGGTGCACTTGATTATAAAACAGGCAAACAGGTGCTTGCCCTTTTACAGCAGACATGCAGAAAACAGGGACGTACCGTGATCGTCATCACCCACAACAGTGCACTTGCCGCTATGGCTGACCGCGTGATCCGCATCGGCAGCGGAAAGGTTGTCGAGGAGAAACTGAATGAGCATCCTACACCGGTAGAAGAGATTGAATGGTAACAGTTTTCTTGAAAGGATAAGATAAAAATGACCCGAAGCTACCGCAAAAATATAAGACGAACCTTTAAGCATACGAAAAGCAGATTTATCGCTATTTTTTCCATCGTTGCACTTGGTGTCGGCTTTCTTGCCGGTCTGAATGCAACACCGGTCGACATGAAGGAATCTATGGAGGCATATATGGACGATGCCAACTTTTATGATATCCGCATCGTTTCCACACTCGGTCTGACCGATGACGATGTCTCTGCCCTGTCTGCCATTGATGGCGTCAAAGACGTCCAGCCCGCCTACAACGCAGATCTTCTTGTACAGACCGGAGACGATACCGTCGTGGCAAGAGCACATTCGCTGCCAATAACTACCGGTAAAGAAGAGACAGAAAAAAGCACATCCTCCCTGTCGACAGACGGCAACACCGCAACGAATGCGCAGGATACCATCAACAAGCTTTTCCTCGTTGACGGTCATATGCCGGAAAAATCGGGCGAGTGTGTCGTGGAAGCGGGGGCTAACGATATGGCGTCCGCTTATCCGATCGGTTCCAAACTGGTGATCAGTCCGGAAAACGAGGATCTGGACAGTAAGTTATCCACAACCGAGTATGAGGTTGTCGGAATTGTCCACAGCGCGAACTATTTCAGCTTTGAAAGAGAGCCCGCCAGTGTGGGAAACGGACGGGTCAATCTTCTCATGTATCTGCTGCCAGAAGATTATGCTTTTGAAGCCTATACAGAAATTTACTTAACTGTGGATGGTGCCCTTACCGCCAACAGCCTTGGAGACGATTATACGCCACTTGTTGATACAGTAAAAACAAAAATTGAAGCGATACAGGATCTGCGCTGCCAGACAAGATATGACGAAATCTATGACGAGGCACAGCAGAAGATCGACGATGCATGGGATTCCTATCACGATGCAAAAGAAGAAGCCGATCAAAAGCTCTCCGATGCAAAAGCAGAGCTGACAGACGGAGAGAAAGAACTTGCAGACGGGCAGACAGAATATGAACAGGGCGAAGCTGATTATGCGGACGCTCTTTCGCAGATCGCCGAAAACGAGCAGAAGCTGGCAGATGGTGAGATCCAGCTTAGCGACGCCAAAAGAAAGCTGCAGGAAGCAGATGCCCAGATCAGCAATAGTGAAACGCTGCTAAAGCAAAATGAGGAAAAATTAAATACAGCCAAATCAGAACTGGATAAGGGACAGGCACAATATGACAGTGGCATGACCGCTTACCAGAGTGGCGTCAAGCAGCTAGAAGCCGGACAGGCGCAGCTGGACGCTGCCAAAAAGCAGCTGGATACCGCAAAAGAAAGCTATCAGTCCGGGCTTGCAGGCTGCGCACAGGGCATGACTTCTCTTCTGCCCTCTATGACAGCGGACGGACTGGATGGTTTTCTTGCTTTTTTAAGTGACAAAGGCTATGGTGCGCCGCAGACAACTACCGCCTTTTTACAGGATATGGCAGAATACGGTGTTTCTCTTCCGACAGTTTCCGCCAATTCCGCAGAGGCTGCTTATCTGGAACAGGGGATCAGCCAGCTTCTGCCTGCGATCTCCCAGCTCTACAGTGCCAGAGAAGCTATTACAGCAGGGCAGAGTACTTATGATGCAAATGCCGCCAAGCTGGAAGAAAACAAAAAGCTGCTGGCAGACAACAAAGAAGAACTTTCCAAAGCCAGACAAAAGCTCCATAAAGGGCAGAAACAGTATGAAGACGGTAAAAAGCAGCTTGAAAACGGTAAGAAACAACTCAGCAGCGCAAAAGCCATGCTGGCGGGAAGCTGGGCAACCCTGTCCGGCAAGCAGACCGAGCTGACAGACGGACTTTCCCAGATCTCCGATGCAAAATCCTCACTGGAGGATGCCAGAAGCAGGCTGGATGACGCCAAAGCAACGATTGCGGAAAATGCCCAGAAGTTAGCTGATGGTAAAATTTCTTATGAAGATGCAAAAAAAGAGGCAGATGAAAAGCTGGCAGATGCCAGACAGGAGATAGAAGACGGCCAGGCAGATCTGGATACACTGGAAATGCCAAAATGGTATATCTGGGGCAGAGATAAAAATATCAGCTACTCTTCCTTTACTGCCAACATTGACAAGCTGAATGCCATTACGACCGTTTTCCCGATCTTCTTTTTCCTAGTGGCTGCCCTTGTCGTTTCCACGACCATGACACGTATGGTAGAAGAAGAACGTTTACAGATCGGAACAATGAAAGCGCTCGGTTACTCTGCCAAAACGATCATGCAAAAGTATATTCTTTATGCACTCGCAGCTTCCGTTTCCGGAACGCTCGTCGGTCTTGCGGTCGGATTTAAGGCATTCCCGAGCATTATCTGGTCTGCTTATGAAATGATGTATTATATGCCTGCCATCGCGACCCCATGGCGGCTTTCCCAGGCACTCTTCTCCGGCGGAACACTGACCGTGCTTTCCCTGCTTGTAACAGCACTGACCTGTCGCAGCTCTCTCTCCGAAACACCTGCTGCTTTGATGCTGCCCCGTGCACCCAAGGCAGGAAAACGGATCCTGTTGGAACGGATCACCCCACTGTGGCGTCACTTCCCGTTCTCCTGGAAGGTGACCTGTCGTAATCTGTTCCGCTATAAAAAACGTTTCTGGATGACCGTGATCGGTGTTGCAGGCTGTACCTCCCTGCTGATCGCCGGCTTCGGTATTTCCGATTCGCTCAATGCGATCATTACCAAGCAGTATGAAGATATTTTCCATTACGATCTGATGACGGTCGTCACGGAAGAAGATGCCCTCACGCAAGGCGCCGTACAGGAATATTTATTTGACAATCCGTCTGTTTTTTCTGATTCTCTTGCTGTTTCGATCCAGTCAACCAGACAGGAAATAAAGAACGGTGAGGCGGATGTTTATCTGATGATTCCGAAGGATCTTTCTTCATTTGGAAGCTTTGTGGATCTGCATGAACGAGTTTCCCGCAAGGCCACGCCACTGCAGGAGGATGGCATCATCATAACGGAAAAGCTGGCAAAAACACTGGGCATTCAGGCAGGCGACAGTATCACACTGCAAAATGAGGACGAGGAAAAAGCCTCCTTTACCGTAACCGGTGTCTGTGAGCATTATGTCAGCAACTATGTCTATATGAGTGCTGCCACCTATGAAGCAGGCTTTCAAAAAGCACCGGTTTACAACGCTGCCCTCAGCAAAATGCCGGATGACAGCCAGACTGTGCGGGATCAGGTTTCCGCTGTGCTTCTTGACAATGATCATGTTGCCAGCCTGACCTTTACAGCCGATAACGTAAAGCAGGTACTGAATATGCTCAATTCCATTGATGCGGTTGTTGTCCTTATCATTGTCTGTGCTGCAGGGCTTGCCTTTGTTGTACTGTACAATCTGTCCAATATCAATGTGGCGGAACGTGTCAAAGAGATCGCCACGATCAAGGTACTCGGCTTCTATGACCGCGAAGTGGACAGCTATGTCAACCGGGAAAGCTACGCCCTGACAGGAATCGGTATCTTCTTCGGTATTTTCGGCGGTATTGCCCTGCATAAGTTTGTCATTACGACCGTTGAGGTCGATGCGGTCATGTTTGGCAGGAGTCTCCGCCCGGTCAGCTTCCTGTATGCAGTCCTGTTGACGCTTCTGTTCAGTATCATTGTGAGCCTTGTAATCGGGCGATCTCTGAAAAATGTTTCTATGGTAGAAAGCATGAAAGCACCGGAGTAAGATATTTTACCAGATCAGTAGTCCGATATGATAAAATATACAAGATAATACCAATGAAAATACTATGTAATACAGTGCAGACAGCCCCAGCCATTTTTTGGAATGTGTCTCCTGGAAGGTCGTTGCAACAGTCATCGTACATGGCACGTTAAAGACGATCGCCATAATAAAACCAAGCGCCTGCGGCTTACTGATCACCTGTGGAAGGAGGGTGGCAAGCCCTTCTGTAATGCCCAGGGATTTGGCATTAAAGGCTGCGCTTACCATATCTGCGTGGTTACTGTAAAGTGCATTTAATACACCAAGCATGGATTCCTTTGTTACCATGGAAGAAAGGTAAGCCATAAACATCTCCCATGACATACCAAAGAACGAAGTCACCGGCTCGATCTTCTGTCCGATAAAACTCAGCGGGCTTTCTGTTCCAAACCATGGATAAGAAAGCAGATAGAACACGATCGAAACAAGAAAGATCACCTTAAAGGCGCGGGAGAAAATATCCCAGACTTTCTGCAGCGTCATACGGATAATATGTCCCCACTTCGGTTTATGATACGGTGGCAGTTCCATCACAATGCCATAGCTTTCTTCCTCTTTGATCAGTCTCCTGCCAAACAGTCTGGATGCCAGAAACATGGAGCAGACTGTGATCACCAGCATGAAAAGCAGGATCAAAAAGCCACCGGCCGGTCCAAAAAAGATCGTGGCAAGCATTGGTGCCAAAGACAGCAAGGTACCACATGGGACACTCCAGACAAGGATCATCGTGAGAAAACGCTGTCCTGCATTGTCGATCACACGACTGCCCGCGATTCCCGCCATATTACAGCCCATACTCATCAAAAAGGAGCAGACACTTTTTCCCTGCAGTCCAAGCTGTTCCATTTCCCTGTTAAACACAACTGAAATACGTGCCATATAACCAATATCTTCCATAAGGGAAAATACGAAGGTAACACCAATGACAAAACCGCTCATTGCCACAGCAAAAAACAGGATATTCGGCAGTACGACATAAACTACCTTGGCAAGTGGATCCCAGACATGACCGGCGGTCATCAGGTCTTTCAGCGGTGCTTCCAAAATACCGGGGATCATAGCACCCAGTCCCATAACAGGTGCTGCCACAAGCATCGCCACTATCATGGCAAGCAGGATAAAACCAAATGCCATCCATTTACCGGATCTTCTGCCAAGTGCCTTCCGGTCAAAGGAAGAAAGCTCTGCCTTTGCCTCTTTTCTTTTCACGGTTTCCTTCACCAGACTGTCAATACAGGCATATTTCTGTTTACCCGACTGCATCAGTCCGCGGTCCGTCTTTTCCAGTTCCAAAACTGCCCGCTTTTCCTTTGTCATCTGTGCACTTTCCGGTTGTTTGGAAACAACCGATACAAAGTCCATGCCCGGATCTTCTGCATAAAACCGCATCAGGACATTCTGGTCGATCACCTTTCCATCTGATAGTGCCTGCTGCAGCTTTTCCTTTAACGCACCATAACGTTTGCTGTCTGCCGCTACAAACGGAATAACCGGAATACTAAGTCGTTTTTCCAGTTGTTCCACGTTAATTTCTATTCCCTTATTCTCTGCCACATCCATCAGATTCAGGATCAGCACCGCCGGTGTACAAATACCGACAAAATCCATGCACATATACAGGGAACGTTCCAGCTGCGAGCTATCCACAAGGATTGCCACCAGATCTGCTTTCCCGGATTCTATGTAAGAGGCTGTGATCACTTCTTCATCGGAGCCTGCAGACAGGCTGTAGCTGCCCGGCAGATCGACAACCTCGATCGTTTCATTTCCACATCGAAAGCTTCCCGTTTTTTGCTCTACTGTTTTTCCCGGCCAGTTCCCAACATGCTGATGGGATCCGGTCAAACCGTTAAAAACCGAAGATTTTCCGGAGTTTGGCTGTCCTAAAAGCGCGATTGTCTGATTCATGCCTGCAGTCCTCCTTCCACTTCGATCCCTTCACAATCCTTTTTACCAAGGGCGATCACCGAATCTCTGCAATAAAACAGAACCGGCTGTTTTTTCTCATTCTGTATTACCCTGATCCGACTCCCCTCTACAATACCGATGCCGATCAGTCGGGAGAGCACGTGATGATTTCCCGAAACTGCTGTTACCTGTCCCTCAAACCCTTTCTTTGTCTCTGCTAGTTTCATATGTTTCATTCCTTCCGTCTTGTTTTGTTCGTTTAAACTAACCGAGTACAATATAGCGCAGGATACGCCCCCAAATCTATGCTCCTTTCAGCAAAAAAGGACTGTTTGACATTCTATTTTTATTTTCTGTTTGCTATTTGAATTGTTCGTTTTTATAATAAAACAGGAAGTAGGACAAGCATTTCAAGCACAAATGCGCTGTCTGTCGAAAAAAGAAAGAGATGAGAACAGAAATGAAAAAAGACGATTTAGCACAAAACTATTTTTCTATACAGGATATTCTGGCAAAGCTGCAGGATTCCATGGTGCTCCGACAGGAAATGCCCGATGGCAGTCTGGAAATGACGATCTATCATATCCTGCCCGGCATTTATCTCGTACTGAACAACGTACATACAGCCTCTGTGCCCTGCATGTCCGGTTCCACAAATGATACGATCCTGACTGTCAACTATTGTCTGGAAGGCCGCTGCGAGTTTCAGCTGCCCGGCAATAACTACAGCTATGTAGATCAGCATATGTCAAGCATCGGAACTCTTTGTGTACAGGATTCCTTTTATTACCCGTCCGCATACTACCTCGGTTATGAAATCTATCTGTATTACCCATTGTTTACACAGGAAACACGACAGATCCTGCAATTGTTTTCCATCGATCCGGAGTTTTTGTTTTCCAAATACCGGAACATCTTCCTTGCATCCACACCTGCACCGCTTACCCGGATCTGGGAAGATCTATACGCTGCCAGAGAGCACATTTCGATTGGAAAAGTGCGGCTGCAGACACTCCGCATTCTTCAATATTTAACCGAAGAAACCTTTATTCCGCAAGTCAGAAATATGTTTCTCACAAAAACACAGGCAGGTCTTGCCAAACGATTAAAGGAAATATTGACAGAAAACCTGAGTGAGCACAGGTCTGTCCGTTCCGTGGCAGACAGCTTCGGGATCAGCGAGACCAGTCTCAAAAACTACTTCCGTCTGGTGTATGGGCAGAATATATCTCAGTTTCTGAATGAAGAAAGAATGAAACTGGCCGCAGAACTTCTTGCAACAACATCAAACAGTGTTTCTGACATTGCAAAAGCCTGCGGCTATGTGAATCAAGGCAGATTTGCCAAATTATTCAAAGAATACCATCATATGAAGCCTCTCGACTATCGTCGAAATGCTGCACTGCAACATACTACAAAGTAGATCAGTGCTGTCTTCTATCGAGCTTCTTGGAAACCATCATACCGATTCCCTGCAGAATCTGTACAAGCAGAACCAGAATGACAATCGTAACGAGCATGATGTCTGTCTGGTAACGGTAATAACCGTAGCGGATCGCGATATCACCAAGTCCGCCGCCACCGACGACACCTGCCATTGCGGAGTAACCGAGGATCGTTCCGATCGCGATCGTCAGACCGACGAGAAGGGAGGTACGAGCCTCTGCCAAAAGCACCTTCCAGATGATCGTCATAGTGCCTGCACCCATACTCTGTGCGGCTTCGATCACGCCCTTGTCCACTTCCTTTAAGGAAGATTCCACCATACGGCCGATAAATGGGGCTGCTGCAAAAACAAGCGGTACAACCGTTGCTGCCACGCCATAGCTCTTGCCGACAATGAATCTCGTGACCGGAATGAGCAGGATCAGCAGGATCAGAAACGGAATACTACGCAGTATATTTACGACAAAATCAAGGATCTTGTATACTACCGCATTCGGTTTGATACCCTCCTTGTCTGTGATCGTCAGGATAATACCGATCGGAAGTCCGAGTACATATCCGAAAAAGGTGGAGAGCAGTGTCATGTAAAGTGTTGCGCCTGTACCTTCCACAAGCATATGGATTGTTGTACTATCTAGCATAATCGTCTACCTCCTCAACACCTAAATTCTTCTCTTTGAAATATGTCACGATCTTATCTGCGATCTCCTCATTCTGCGGAAGCTGCAGGATCATTTCGCCCTCTGCATTGCCATTGATCGTCTTTGTATCTGCATACAGAATATTGATCGGTGTCTTGTATTCCAGAATGATATTGCCGATGATCGGCTCAAAAGCGGTATGTCCGTCGAATGTAACACGCACCTTTCTGTCGCCCTTCATCTCTCCGATATGTGCAAAGCCGGAAAGCACCAAACGTTTTGCCGCATCTGTCTTCGGCTTACGGAACAGATCTTCTACAGTACCTGTTTCCATCAGATTACCGTGGTCAAGCACTGCGACATGAGAGCAGATCTCCTGCACAACAGCCATTTCATGTGTGATAACCACGATCGTAATACCACGCTTCTCATTAATTTCCTTCAAAAGTGTTAAAATAGACTTTGTAGTCTGTGGATCCAACGCACTGGTCGCCTCGTCACACAGCAGAATCTCAGGATCTGTCGCAAGCACACGCGCGATCGCCACACGCTGCTTCTGTCCGCCGGAAAGCTGCGCCGGATATGCCTTTGCCTTTTCAGACAGATCAACGACCTCTAAAAGCTCCAATGCTCTTTTTCTTGCTTCACTCTTCTTTACACCGGCAATTTCAAGCGGAAAACAGATATTATCAAGAACGGTTCTCTGCATCAGCAGGTTGAAATGCTGAAAGATCATACCGATCCGCTGTCTTTCTTTGCGAAGCTGCTTATTGGAAAGAGACATCAGACTGTTTCCGTTTACGACAACTTCTCCGTCCGTCGGTTTTTCCAGCAGATTCAAACAACGTACCAGTGTACTTTTTCCTGCGCCGGATAATCCGATAATGCCAAAAATATCACCCTTTTCAATGGAAAGGCTGATATCCCTCAGAGCTTCTACTTCTCCGTTTTGTGCATGAAAGGTTTTGCTTACATGCGTAAGTTCAATGATTGGTTCCATACATCTTCCTCAATCTTTCTGTTAAAATACAGATACCTCCGGTCATAGCGCATAGCATTCCAAATGACCGGAGGCTGTATCCTTATTTTATTTCTTATTCGTAACTATTCAGAACTCCATTCGCAAAATCGCATCTTACGATGCTTTCCTTTTGCTCGTTAATGACCTCGCTCATGCAAAATCTGCTTCGCAGATGAGCGAGGCTGCATCATGCATCTTCGATGCATGACATTATGAGGTTACTTCGCCATATAAATCCGTAAAAATCTGCCCATAAATGGTCAGTTTATTACGGATTTACATGGCTCTGAATAGTTACTCTTATTCTTCAAAAGGAATAACTGCACCATCATACTTGTCGTTGATGAACTGCTTGATCTCATCAGATTTCAGTACATCTACTAAAGCTTTGATTGCATCGCTGTTTTCATTTCCTTCTTTAACTGCGATAACATTTACATATGTCTTAGCTGCTTCAGAATCAGATGTCTCATATGCGATAGAATCCTTTGCTACCGAGAAACCTGCCTGCAGTGCATAGTTACCGTTTAATACGACAAATGCAACTTCATCTTTTACTCTGGAAACCTGTGCTGCTTCCAGCTCTTTGATCTCTACATTCTTTGGATTTTCTGCAATGTCATTTACTGTAGCTGCAAGACCTGCGCCATCCTTTAATGTGATCACACCGTTTGCTTCCAGAAGAAGCAGTGCTCTTGCTTCGTTTGTTGTATCGTTAGGAACTGCGATCACATCGCCGTCAGCCAGATCATCAAGACTTGACTTTGTACCCGGATAGATACCAAATGGCTCGTAGTGGATACCGCCTGCATTTACGAGGTGTGTTCCCTGCTCTGCATTAAAATCATCCAGATATGGGATATGCTGGAAGTAGTTTGCATCAAACTCGCCGCTTTCTACTACAAGGTTCGGCTGAACATAATCATCAAATACTGTTACTTCAAGATCCCATCCCTGCTCTGCTAAAATCGGCTTTGCTTCCTCTAAGATCTCTGCATGTGGTGTAGCGGATGCTGCTACTGTGATAGTGCCTTTGCTTTCTACTGCTGCATCGCTTGCTTCGTCAGTTGCTTCATCTGTAGCTTCTGCATCGGAAGCGTCTGTTGCATCCGTTGCTGCGTCTGTAGCTGCCTGATCTTTTGTGTCTGTTGTATTACCGCATCCGGTCAGCACGCTGATCGCAAGTGCTCCTGTCAGTAATAATGCTGTTAACTTTTTCATAATTTTCTCCTCCTGTTTCCGTTTAGTTTCGTTATTTCCTATCGGAATAATAGGAGTATATCCGCTCTGTGCTTTTTTGTCAATGCTTTTGGTTATTGCACATTTTTAGAATCTGCTATAGGTTTACTCTATAACAAGCATGGATTCCAAAGCATCTACTATATGCTGCGCCGTCTCGCCCATTTCTGCTGCCTGCTTTTCCGTGTCTGCCAGAATCTTTTTGGCAACATTTGTATATTCCAGATACACATCGGAACCATACGCACGGCTGCGGATCAGGCTCTGTAAAAAGAGCAGCTTCATCATAAAGTATTTTTGATCGGCAAGCGCAATGTTCATAAACCAGTTGATGATATTACGCTCACCCCATAAATGTGAAAACGGTACGGTACGCATCTGTACCATGGTCTGTGTCAGGGACTGTGCAAGTGCTGTCAGGTACTGCATGGAAAGCTCTACCTTCGGAAGCTGGTAAAAGCCGCTTAATTCTGTTGCATCATGCAGAGCCGATTCGGTGGCATGCAGATACATACGACTGAGCAGGCTCATAATATCCTCTCCCTTTGTCAGAACCGTCTCATCTTTATGGGTGCTGCCATCCGCATGGACGATCTTCGTATGGATCGCATATCCTCTATTATCCTTTGTAACCTGGATATCACCTGTGATCAGCATAGCAAGGTCATGCTGCTTAACCATTCTTTCCAAAAATGCCTGATCCCATTCTGTACCGGGCAGTACCGCACCAATCTGGTTGATGACCGGAATATATACGATCGGTGAAAAATCGGAATAGAAATACAATGCTTCACTGATAAAAAGCGGAACGCTCTTTGTCAGTCTGCTTGCTTCGTTTTCTGCTTCCGCGCGTCTTTCCACAACAGATTCCTTCTTATTGGTATAAGATAAAATACCGATCTTTTTCTTTCCTGTCTTGTCTACTTCCGGGAAAGTACCTTCTTTCATGCCAAAGTAGAAGATCGGCTTCTCAATGCCAAGGATTTCCACCTTTTTGTCGGCGGTCTGCTGCTGTTCCACAATCTTCTGTCTCTTCTCTTTATCAAAACGGGCTGAAATCTCCAAAAGCGGCTGCTTCAGATCTGCACGTTCCAGACGGAACAATCTGCCAAGCAGCTTTTCGCCCTCTTCCAGCTCGCCCAGTCCCAGATATGCCTGCACAAGGTTCAGACCGGTTCTGGCATCATGCTCATCCAGATCATACACAGGCGCGATCAGTGTGACCATTGCCTTGAGCAGACTGAATTTACCGAGATCTCCGGAGATCATCGGCAGAACCTGACGCTTGTCCGCATCTGCTGCCAGTACTTCTTTATAAATATTCAAGGCATCTCTGACCTGATTTTCTTCCAGATAAAAACGTGCCTGATAAAGCTGTGGCAGATATGCGCCCGGAAGCTGTCCTGCTGCCTTCAGCGCGCGCAGATACTTCTCCTTGTCGCCATCTTCCCGCTGGGTAAACAGCCACCAGGAAAGCCCGTTATCCTGATTCGGATCAAGCGTAAGCCCTTCCCACAAGGTATTTTGTGCTTTCTTGATATCATCCTGTGCTTCATAGACTCTGGCAAGATTGACAAGAAGCGCGCCCGACCTGCCGTGCTCCTGTATGAAGTCCTCCAGCACTGTTTTGGCACTTTCAAAACGCTCCTGCTTTCTGTATACAATAGAAAGCACGATCGCTGCTCTCTCTTTCCCGGGCTCCAGCTCAGCCAGATGCTCCGCCGCCTCTGTAACCTCGTATGCCATATTATTATCTACATTAAAGATGATCTCCGCGTACAGACGATCCGCATTGTCCCAGCATTCCTTTAATCTGGCCGGCAGAAGCTTCTCTGCCCAGTCCGTCTTTAACATACTGGCCTTTCTGCCATATGAATCAAATATCTCTATTCTTTCACCAAGCTCTATTGCGGAACCGATTCCTCTTTCCTCTGCTGTTTCATTTTTCTTTTTTCCGAATAACATATGTTTCTCCATTCCTCTCTAAATACACGCAGGTAAGCCTACTTGATGAGTATAACACAAGAATTGAGCAAGCGCTAGCGTTCCCTCAATTCTAAAAGTCGATCCTTACGATCCGCATCTTCATATAGCCGTCTCCTACTTTGGACAGGAATCTGAAAAAGCCGCTGACCGAAGGAATTTTCAGATCGTTGTAGCCCAGCATATAGCCCTTTGCCGAGATCTTTGCCTGTGGGAGCCATGTCCCCAGATCCTGCACATCATTCACATAAAAATATTTCTCGACATCTGTAATGCCCGCTGTTTTTACCCATGTTTTCAGCATCATCTTAACCGCCTTGCGGTTCGCTGTATCAAAAGCAAGCCGTCCGCCCGGAAAACGCTTTGCCATCGCAGTAAACAGCTTGCGCACTTCCTCTGCCAGAAAGTAATAAAATACTCCTGCGGCAAAGAAGATCACGCCATCACTGTCATCTATCGCATCAAACCATGCGGTATCATTCAGATCTGATCCGATATTCGTTACATTCTCTGCCGGCGGAATCAGTTCATTCCTGACATTGATCACATCCTGCCTGTCGATATTGTAGATCTTATTGGCAGGACCTGCGTTGTTTTCCGCGCTGCAGTCCAGCCCACAGCCCAGATTTACGACCGCTGTCTTCGGATGCTGCCCGATATATTCCTTTATCTCTGTTGCCAGATCCGTATATCTTGCTGCTGCTTCCAGATAGCCAAAGCGGAACATCGTACTGCTTTTTTTCTGCTCCAGCACGGAAAAATCATAATCCAGATTTTCCATGATCTTTTCCGCCATCGGATCTTTGTAAAGCTCCGGATAAATATCCGAACAATATTTCCTGCCCCATAACGGGATGACTAAAGTTTCCTGAATGGTATTTGATTCAATATGCATTTTTACTCCCTCTATGTTCTGTTAGTTATTACTAACTTCAAGTATAGCATATATCTGTTTTTTTGCAAACTATCAGGCAGCCAACTTTTTCTATGATGCAGGCATTAAAATACCAGCAGTCCGATATGATATACAATGCAGGAGACCAGTAATGCTGCAGCGGTGTAGAATACACCGATCTTGGCTATCCATCTGACAGAATGTGTTTCTCTTGCGGTTGCAGCAAGTGCACTGACACATGGCATATTAAAGCTGATCGCAAAAATAAAGGCAAGTCCCTGCGCCTTTGTAAAGTTAGCAGACAGTATCTCTGAAATGCCTGCCATTTCAGTCCAAAGAACATCGTTACCGGCTCTATGATCACACCAATGCGGTATAAAATACTTGTTTCCGGCGGTCCGCCAAATAAAACGTCCTGTTATATCTGTTCCAGATCTTTATATTCGGCGAGCGCAGGGCTTTCATCCCCGACATACCAGTAATCGCAGTGATCGCCTCCCAGTGCCTCTGTCTGGGTGCGGATCAGGCGGGCATGCATGACTTCTGCCAGATAATGATCTGTTTTGCACAGATACGGAAGAAGCTTATCATAACCATGCTCCCTGGCATGCTTTGCGATCGGACAACCGATCAGATAAAAGTTGAAGCCCTCTGTCCGGTGATCTGGGTTGATCTTCACGTCCCAGGTGTCCATCCATTCGCCCTTGTCTTGATGCTCTTTTTTCATTTTGTTGAAATTCACATAGGTTTTCTCAAACATTTTATAAGGCCACCGGCTCTTATTTCCATTCACAAATTTCCCTAGAAAACGCATTTTATCCGCAGCTTTTTGCTTGATATTGAGAAGCACTTCTCCGTCCAGCTTATGGTCGCTTGCCTCATAAAACGAAAGAATGGTAAACCAGTCCAGCATATTTTTTGCCATCAGGTTTTCTCCCAGATCTGGCATATCATTTTTGACAAACTCTTTATAATACTGCTCTGCCTTATCAAAAATCTCCTTCGCCTGCTGCGGCAGATATTCCTTGCAATACTGCTCATAGCACTTTCCGTATTGCGACACTGCATATGCCCGTTTCATGCGCATTACCTCCCATAAACCTGACTATAACCATAGGCTTAACTGAGCCTGAATGATCTGTTTTCTGTTAGTGTTTCCTAACTATAGGTAGTTTAGCATATCCGTGGGAGGGGTGCAAATTTTTTCGGAAGAATAGTCGAAAGGCTTATAAATAGTAAAAACAACTGATTTATTCATCAATTCTCAGCAGATAAATGATGCTTATCCAAGGTTGCATACACCTGCATACAAATTTTCAAACATCCTTAGAACCTCGACTCATGCATAATCTGCTCCGCAGATGAGCCGAGGCTGCATCATGCATCTTTGGTCACACATTTGCTACGCAAATATGTGACCAAATGATACATGACATTATAAAAAAGCTCCAAACCCTTGATTTACAAGGATTTGAAGCTACTTTAAATCGTGCCCGCGACCGGAATCGAACTATTTTATATTTTAAACAAATACTATAAGAAAGGGTTTTCCGGCACCTCTGAACAAGTAGTACATACAAAGTACATACATTTTACATATTCTGCATTGAATACTATCATGTACGAAATGGGGGACAGGGGGCACCCATGAGTACATGATGGATTCTATGCAGAACTGGAAAAGATATGCTTCTGGCTGGTGTTGGCTTTGTGTGGCCGTTGGGGCCCAAACCCCCCCCCCCCCTATTTATATTTTTGTATGGGTACTTTTTTAGAACACCCCCCCCCCCAGCCACTTATTGATATTTCAGCAGATTCACTTCATTTATAACAGTTATCATTACTCCACTCTCTAAAGGAATCCGAAGCGAATAATTATTATCGGCTATTAACTGTTGTATTTGTGCATATGCCATTTCCGTTTCTTGTACCGGCGCAATATATTGCGCTATCGTATCAACCAACCCCTCGCTTTCAATTATCTTACTTGTAGTATCAATGTTTAGCTTATAATACTCTGATTTTTCATAATACTTTGCATATTCCATCAGTTTTTCTATTGCTTTATCTGATAGATTGGTTGCATCTTTCACACTCTGTAAATTCCTATCTGGAGACTTTGAATACCCCATCAGATAATCATAAGAACACTCCAGCTTTTCGGCAAATAACTCCAGTAAATCTACATCATAAGGGCACTTATCGGCAAGATATTTCTTCAAGGTTGAATATGCCACTCCTGTAACTTCACTAAACTCTTCCTGCGTATACCCCATTTCTCTTATTCTATGTTTTAAAATAGCTCCTTTTGTAGCCTTTTGCATTTTCATCTTCTCCCATTATTCATATTTAGTATCTATTTCGATACTCGCATCACTGTTAGTATACACACATAGACAGCATGCGTCAAAACCCAAGTCGGGGCTAGTATTACCCCCGACTTCTGGGACAAGGGACAAGTCTCGAAAAACACAGCAAATAAAAGCATTATAAGCCCTCATTTTGTCCCACACGGCTTGGGACAACTTCGGGGACAAACGGAAAGGAGACAATAAATGTCAGAATCAAAAGAAGCCTCCCGCTCTTGGTTTTGTGTTCTAAACAATCCAGAAAAAATATTTGGAAATGATAAAAAACCGGATGAAATGGTAGAGATTGCAATAGACAAGTGGTGCAAGGACAAGCCAGAAAGAACATGTGCCATAAACTACGAAATCGGCGATCAAGGGACACCACATATGCACATGGTTTTAGAGGATCCTGCAAAAGCCAGATTCACAGCAGTACAGAAACTGTTTCCCTCAATCCATATAGAACGTACCAGAGGGAATAAAGAGCAGGCAGAAGACTATATAAACAAACGTGGACGTTTTGAAGAAAAGAATCATACGGTTGTGGTTCCAGCCAGATACAGAGGGCAGATAAAAGCCTGCCAGGGGGCAAGAAACGATTTATCTGTTATTGAAGACCTCTTAGACAACGGACTTACCCCATCACAAATTATGGGTAAATCCCTTTTATTCCGCAAACAGGAAACGCTAATCAGAAAGGCGTACTTTGCAAAACGCGTTAAAGAAACACCGCCTATCCGTAATGTCGAGGTCACATGGCACGTAGGAAACAGCGGAACCGGAAAATCATATATCTATTATCAGCTCGTGCAGGAATACGGCGAAGACCATGTTTATCTTATGACTGATTATGGTGCTGGCGGTTTTGACCTTTACGAAGGGCAGCAGATACTCGTTATGGATGAGTTTAAAGGAAGTATGAAATTCCAAGAGCTGCTAAACTACTGCGATAAATACAAAATACAGATTCATTGTCGCTATGCCAATGGATATGCACTCTGGACTGTTATCCATATCACTTCCATCTACCCACCGGAAGAAGCCTATAAATTCATGGTAGACCAAGAAAACAGGGACAGGGACAGAATAGACCAGTTGATGCGCAGACTAACTTATATCGTCTATCATTACAAAGTGAATGGAGAATATAAAGCATATAAAATATCAGCAGAAGAATATCAGAACTATGAACAGTTAAAGAATCTGGCACATGGCGATAGAGATGGGTTCGTTCCTCTCGATAGTGCTTCAAGTTTGCCACTGCCTTTCGACTGACTTCGGGAAGCCAGAAAGCATGCTCTTTATGCTTTCTGACAGCCCGAAGTTACAAGGGGTATGGGGAGTGTAGCTCCCCATGTTCTTCTCAAGAAAGGATGGCATATCTGCAATGAACGACATAAATGCAAACTTAATATTGCCATCCTCTATGTGTAGTGATAATCTTTCCATATCAGAGGTATCGGAATTCGTGGTAAAAGAAATGCGAAAAAATGATATCAAAAAATTGTATGGAAACAAAATCAAACAGAGAAAGGATGGTAAACAATTCTATATTTACATTGACCGCAAACAATACACTTCCACTACCTATAATGGATTGATTGAGGTTTTATATGATAACTTTTATCAGTTTTGTGATTCAAGTTTGGAAGACCTTTATCCGGAATGGCTAAAGTGGAAAAGAGATACATCTAATGTAACAGGAAAAACTTTAAAGGAATTACAATTCTTATGGAATAAGCACCTTGCTGATACTAGTATCGTTAAACGTCCAATAAAAGAATTAAAAGCAAAAGATTTTATAATTCTTTTCAGGAATTGGACAAAAGACAGAACTATGACAAGCAAATATTTTAACAATGTTAAAAGTGTATTAAACGGTATTTATTCCTATGCTATTGAATCTGAGATAGTAAGCAATAATCCTATAAAGGAAATTAACATGCGGCAGTTTTCATACAAACCTGTTAACAATGATGCAGAAGTATTTTCTTTACAAGAAAGGCAAGCCATTTTAGAACACTTGAAGAATAATAACGAGATATATTCTCTTGCCATTCAATTTGATTTCTTCGTTGTCTGCCGTATTGGTGAGCTTCTTTCATTATGCTGGGAAGATATAGACGGTGATTATATAAGAATACAGACACAATACTTATCATGCCAGACTATGAATGATGATTTGTCTTTTAATTCCCGAACATACGATAATGTAGACCACGTAAAGGGAAATACAGACCAAGGCTTTAGATACATGCCTTTAATGCCAGAAGCTAAAGCAATTCTTGAACGAGTAAGGAAAATCAATCCAGATGGGAAATATATATTCATGCACTATGACAGGCAATTAAACAAGGACGCATTTAACCGCTGGCTAAAAAAGTATTGTATTGAAGCTGGAATCACTCCACGTTCAAGCCACAAAATACGTTTTACGGTTGCTTCTCTGTTATATAGTAAGGGTGTGCCATTACCAAACCTGCAACAACTTTTAGGACATACCAACACAGCTATGACATTGCATTATCTTAGACCTGTTACTTCCAGATTGGAAACCTATCAGACAATGCAGACAGCCTTGTGCATGTAAAAATCCTTATTTTATGCGGTGTACATACAGGTACATACAAATTTTCAAATATGAAAAAAGCTCCAAACCCTTGATTTACAAGGATTTGAAGCTACTTTAAATCGTGCCCGCGACCGGAATCGAACCGGTACTGTATCGCTACAACAGGATTTTAAGTCCTGCGCGTCTGCCAGTTCCGCCACGCGGGCGTATACATTATATAGGCTAAGGCATCCTCCCACTTCGTGGATCCCTCCTTAGTGCAATGGGCGGAGAAGGATTCGAACCTTCGAAGGCATTGCCAGCAGATTTACAGTCTGTCCCCTTTGGCCACTCGGGAATCCACCCATATGAGACAATATTGCTGTCTCAATCATTAGAAATATTAGCATATCATGTCTTAAATTGCAAGAAATTCTTTTTCTATATAATTTAGTACATTTCTTTACTATTTCATGTTGAAAATGTCATCTTATGATACTCTTTTTGTAAGATTTGGCAAATTTTACCAACATAGTATTTTCCTCAGGAGCTTTGCAAATGGATACCTTTTGTTATACCAAGCAGATACGGAATTTGCGCGAAGATCATGACTACACACAACGATATGTTGCCAGTTATCTTGGCACATCACAAACCATGTATGCACGATACGAACGTGGCGCAAACGAACTTCCCATCCATCATCTGATTTCTCTTTGTACTCTCTATCATGTTTCCTCCGACTACATTTTAGGAATATCTACCCAATAGCTGATATTATAATGGATATTTTTCACTATAGTTTATTTTGCGTACAAAAAAAGGATAGCCGAAGCTATCCTCAATTATCAGATTATTTCGTTTTATGCATTTAATGCATCCATCTCTTCCTGTATCCGGTCTTCCGTTGCTGCCATGGCAGATAACGTCATAGTCAGAAGTTTTTCAAGCTCCCAGCCAAGCTGCTCCGCACCACGCTCGATCACTTCACGTGAACAGCCTGCAGCAAAGCCTTTGCTCTTATATTTTTTCTTCAGGGATTTCAGCTCCATATCCTTTGTACTCTTGGACGGACGCATCAGTGCTGCTGCCCAGATCAGACCGGTCAGCTCATCTGCCGCAAAGAGCACTTTTTCCATTTCATGCACCGGCTCCACATCGATTGTCTTGCCACATCCAACCGTGATACCATAGCCATGTGAGCAGACTGCATGGATCAGTTCCTCGCCGGCTCCGCCTTCCCGCAAAAGCTCCGGTGCTTTCAGACAATGTTCCTCCGGATACAGCTCAAAGTCAATGTCATGTAACAACCCGACAATGCCCCAGTATTCTGCATCATCCCCGTAGCCCAGTTCATTCGCATACCATTTCATAACTGCTTCCACAGTCAGGGCATGCTGAATATGAAACGGATCCTTATTGTACTTCTGTAATAATGTAAATGCTTCTTTTCGTGTCATTTTCTGTCTCCTTCTCTATGATTATTTCATCCTTCTCTGTTTCACAGTTATGTGCTTACACAGCCCGTCTCTGTCAGGAAGCCGAAATGCCTTCCCGTCAAACCTCGTTTGTTTTATTACAGTACTTCTTAAGTTGCTGTCTAAGGTATTCATATCGCAGGCGTTTCTCCTCTTTTGCAAAATGTACTTCCCGGCTTTGCTCCGTATTTTCCGTATAGTCCAGCTTTTCGCTGCCAAACTGCTCGCTGGTCAGGTCGAATGCACAATCTCCAATGACATTATAGCAGTGATAATTGCCTCCGGCTCTTAAAACTCCATAAACTATTCCACCGAAAATGTCCTGCGCAAGAAACGCTGTAATGGAGCACTGCCCAAGCGTTTTATTTTCTTTCGTCCATCCATCGCGCATACGCGGTGCACACGTTTCGCTGCACCAGATTTCAGAAAGGGCATCATACAGATCCCAGGGCGTTCTGATCCCCGGATAATCATTGCTGACCGCCAGCACATTTGCGTTTTCCCAGCCCCAGAAGGCATATTCCTTTGGCGGCTTTTGATCTGCCAGACGCCAGTCAGAGCCTTCTTCCAGGCCATGCTCTGTAAGAAATCGGTCAGGAACTGTGACATATTTTATAGACTCTTTTCCGTTTTCCCCGGTGTCTTCTTCGACCAATGTAACAGAAACCATTGGCTCTTTTGCCTGTCCGGTTTCACTGCAGGTTTCCTCACAACCGTAATCTCCGTCAAAAATCTGTTTTATTTTCCACATATCAGCCTCTTTTCCGGCGCGTTATCCACCTTTTGATCTAATATATTTTAGAAATACCGGATAACTTATAATGCTTTTGAAACGCCTCTAAATCCTTCTCATTCCGGATCAGCATAACATCCGTGAAATGCCCGGTCTGCCTGTCCAAAAAGCCTGCGACCTGCTCTCCGGTACAGATCGAGCACTTCAGAACTGCCTGCTGATGCTCCGGGTCATAAGATGGAAATGAAATCGCTGTTTTCCTTTGAAATAGCATGGATAATTCCTTTCTCCGTTCCTTGAAAAGAGTGGTTGATTTCTCAACCACTCTACTATAAAATTCTATTCTTTATAATGCTTCAACACCATCACGGAAGTCGGCGGAAGAGTCAGCGTCAGCTTACCGGCCACAACATTGTATGTTTCCTTCTCTACCGTGAAACCGCTATTACTTGTCAGGATCAGACGTTCCATCTTACAATCGCGCGGAATACCGAATTCCCAGACAAGGATATCCTTTGTCACGTCATTGTATCCGTTATTGACTACGATCAGGCACTGCTCCTCTTTGTTAAATCGCGCATAGGAGATAAAATTGTAATCTCCCGCAGCCTTTTTGATCGAGCCTGTGAGAAGCTCCCGGTTTTCCTTGTGGATACGGATCATTTCCCTGTGGAAATCGATCAGCTCCTGATCTTCATTGCCCCATGGGTAGGTTCTTCTGTTATCCGGATCGGTAAAGCCACAGACACCTGCCTCGTCACCATAGTAGATCGTTGGTGCGCCCGGCCATGTCATCTGGATCGCAACAGCTTCACGCAGAACAGCCTTGTTGACACCCTGATTGGCTGCTTCACAGCCCATTGTGTTCACACGACCGACCTTTTTGTTGGTTCTTGTCAGAAAACGCGAATGATCGTGGTTGGAAAGCTCATTCATCGCGATCTGCAGAGATGGTGTTGTCATTGCAGCGCTGTGGTGGATCATCGCGCCCCAGAAGCTGTCCGCATTTCCGTATAAATCCTCGCGGTAATCGTCACTGTGCTTCTGCATGCCCGTCAAAAACCAGGTAACAGGCTCCATAAAAGCGTCATAGTTCATGACCGTATCCCATTCACAGTTCTCGATCCATTCCTTCGGAGAACCGTAATGCTCTGCCAGAACGATCGCATTCGGATTTGCCTGTCTGACCGCATTTCGGAAATCCTTCCAGAACCGGTGGTTCATTTCCGGCGAATGTCCGAGATCCGCAGCCACATCAAGACGCCAGCCATCCGCATTGAACGGCGGAGATACCCATTTCTGTCCGATGTGCAGTACATAATCGTAGAGTTCGCGCGAACCTTCATAGTTCAGCTTAGGCAGTGTATCATGTCCCCACCAGCCATCATAAGAACCGTTATACGGCCACTGGTTTGGGTCATAAAAATGGAAATAATCACGATATGGACTGTCAGCGGAAACATAAGCCCCTTTCGGATAACCCTCAAAGTTCTCATAGACACGCTCTCTGTCCATCCATTTATTGAAAGAACCGCAGTGGTTGAATACACCGTCTAAGATTACCTTCATGCCACGCTTATGCGCTTCCTCGACAACCTGTGCAAACAACTCATTGGAAGCATCCAGGTTCTTCTTATTGGCAACACGGTTGATATATTTCGTTGCATAACGGTTTTCCATCTGACCGGGCTGCAGAAGATCACCCCTGTCATCTACGATCTTACCGATATGCGGATCGATATTATCATAATCCTGTATATCATATTTATGATTGGAAGGCGATACGAAAAGCGGATTGAAATAAATGACATCCACGCCCAGATCCTGCAGATAGTCCATTTTCTGCAAAACGCCTGTCAGGTCACCACCGTAAAATTCACGCACGCCCATAACAGCCGGATATTTTCCCCAGTCCGTTACACGGTTTACATGCTCTCCGATATAAGTATATTCGTCTGTAAGCACGTCATTATCCGGATCGCCGTTATAGAAACGATCAATATAGATCTGATACATGACTGCACCTTTTGCCCAGGCAGGTACTTTCTGACCGGGAATCAGTGTAAATTTATAATAATCCTGCACATCTCTCGTCACGCCGCGCAGGTCAAAAAAGCAATAGACTTTTCCAACATGAATCTCAAAATAATATTCATATTTCTGGTCATCCAGTGCTACTTCGATCTCGTAATAATCAAACTGTTCATCCTGTGATGCTTTCGACATGAGCAGCTTTTCATTATTGTGTACAAACAACACGTAGTCTACATTGTTGATCGCACTGCGAAATCTGATCTTCACTTTTGAAAAAGGTTCCGGCTCCTGTGGAGAAATATAATCTGCCGTCATATCGGAAAATAAGGCCCTCTTATTAAAAACCGGCCGCATAGATGCGATATAGCGCAGATTCTTTTCTATCTGTTCATATTGTTGATAATCCATTACGAAACCCTCCCTATTTCTCTATATTTTATAGTATATGCAAAGTAAGTTCAATAGTTTTTCCACCCGAAACGGTCGAAAGACCAGTTAACAAGTTAACTGGTCTTTCGGAGAAGGTATTTCTTTCTTATGGGGTATAGCAAAAAACTATGTAATGTATTGGGGGGTTACAAGTGTATTGTAGCAAAGCCCCCCTATATTGTCCATCTTCATATTCTACAAATTTAATAAAAGTTGATGGTATTTTTTGTTCATTATTGCCAATAGCAGGAAAGGTGTGTCAACAAAAGACACACCTTTCAGCATTTTCAATGTTAATTTTTCACAATACCGTTACCGTGCCCGGTAATCCATTCCTTTATACCGGCTCACCCATCGGCACTTCTTCTTCCGGCTGCTTATAATAAACCGGGAAAAGCGCCTCAAATTCATCTCTGGTAATACGTTCCTTTTCAAGCAGAAGTCCCGCACAGGCATGCAGTACATCAATGTTTTCCTCGATCAGCTTCTTGGCCTTTGCATAGCAGTCTGTAATAATCGTCTTTACCTCTGCATCGATCTCACCTGCCACAGCTTCACTCATTGTCTTGGTATGTGCCAGGTCACGGCCGATGAACACCTCATCGCTGTCGTCATCGTAATTGATCGTTCCTATTCTGTCAGACATACCAAAACGTGTTACCATCTTGCGTGCTTCATTGGTTGCCTGTTTGATATCATTGGAAGCACCTGTTGTGATATCATCGAAGATCAGCTCCTCCGCGATACGACCGCCAAGATCTACCATAATATCCTGCAGCATTCTGCCCTTTGTCATAAACATATCATCGCGCTCCGGCAAAGGCATTGTATAGCCTGCTGCGCCAACGCCGGTCGGAATGATGGATACGGTATAGACCGGCCCCACATCCGGAAGAACATGGAACAGGATCGCATGCCCTGCTTCGTGGTATGCTGTGATCTTTCTTTCCTTCGGAGAAATAATACGGCTCTTCTTTTCTGCACCGATCCCCACTTTGATAAATGCCCGCTTGATATCTTCCTGCTGGATAAAGTTTCTGTTATCCTTTGCCGCAATGATCGCAGCTTCATTCAGAAGATTTTCCAGATCCGCTCCGGTAAAGCCTGCTGTTGTCTGTGCGATCTGCTTCAGATCCACATCTTCCGCAAGCGGTTTATTCTTGGCATGTACTTTCAAAATAGCCTCTCTGCCACCGATATCCGGTCTGCCGACACTGATCTTTCTGTCAAATCGTCCCGGACGCAGGATCGCATGATCGAGAATGTCCACACGGTTTGTCGCTGCAAGGACAATAATACCTTCATTGACGCCAAAACCGTCCATTTCCACAAGAAGCTGGTTCAGCGTCTGTTCTCTTTCATCATGACCGCCTCCCATACCGGTTCCACGCTGTCTTGCAACAGCATCGATCTCGTCGATAAATATGATACACGGATGGTTTTTCTTCGCATTTTCAAACAGATCTCTGACACGGGATGCGCCGACACCGACAAACATTTCCACAAAATCAGATCCCGAAATGGAGAAAAACGGAACATTTGCTTCCCCGGCGATCGCCTTTGCCAGCATCGTCTTACCTGTTCCGGGAGGTCCCTCTAACAGAACGCCCTTTGGTACTCTGGCACCGACCTTCGTAAATTTACCCGGATTTTTCAAAAATTCAACAATTTCTTCCAGCTCTTCCTTTTCTTCCTTCAGACCTGCAACATCCTTGAGTGTGATCTGCACATCACCACCGGTCGTCATGCGTGCTCTGGATTTTCCGAAATTCATCATCTTATTGGAAGCACCGCCGCCACCGTTTGCCTGTGCATTCATCAGCGAGAAGAAAAATACAAATACAATAAATACGATCAGGATCGGAAGTACATAATACAAAAACCAGTTTTCACTTGGCATATCGCGCATGACAACTTCCACATTTTTCTGATGCATATATTCTTCAACGACCGTTACATCCGAAACAAACAGTTCTTTGGAGGAACCGTCTTTCATTGTAAAGATGACACTACCGGTCGGTACTTCTGCATTGGGTTTGATCACAGCCGAGCTAATCTGATCCGCTTCATAATCTGCCATAAAATCATTCCAGTTATAACCGGTCTCGGAACTCCGCATACCGGAGATCCACATCACAAGCCCCAGCAAAAGCAATATCAGGATGAATGAACCACCCATTCCTCTTGTTCTATTTCCGTTCATAATTAAATCCTTTCCTGTCTGTGTTATTTGGAAGCTTCATCCAGCTCCACAACACCGATGTAAGGCAGATTGCGATACTTCTGTGCATAATCAAGTCCGTAACCCACAACAAACTCATCCGGGATCTCAAAGCCCGTATAATCCACATGCACCTGTACAACACGTCTTTCCGGTTTGTCTAAAAGCGTGCACAGACGCAGGCTCTTCGGTCCTCTGTCTTTCAGCATATCCAGCAGATAGCTGAGTGTACGACCTGAATCCACAACATCTTCCACTACGATCACATTTTTTCCTTTGATGGAATCATCCAGATCCTTGACGATCTTAACAACACCGCTTGATTTTGTATCCATGCCATAGCTGGAAACAGACATAAAATCCAGTGTTACCGGAACGGAAATCCTTTTTGCGAGCTCACACATAAAGAAGCTTCCGCCGCGCAGTACGCAGATCAGATGTACTTCTTCTCCTTCGTATTGTTTACTGATCGCCTCGCCGATCTCCTTGATTCTGGCATCCACCTTATCTTCCGGAATCATAACTCTGATTTTTTCAGCCATTTTTATCCTCCTGTAACTGTAATTTCTAATATATGATGGGTATCTTCCGTTACCTTGTAATAATTGCTGATCCTGCGTCCTAAAAAATAAACCATATGAGAACCGTCTGCGAGCAGCAGCTGCTTTTCCCTGTCCGCTTTCGGTATCTTTTCATTCACCATATAGTCTTTAACAAACTTGCGGTTCTTATCATTGAAATAGAAAAAATCTTCCGCCTGTGGACTGCGGATCACCAAAGACCCATCTATTTTATCATAATCAATCCATTTCGTATACGCTTTTCGCGGTATATTTTCCATGGGACTCCCCGCCTGCGGTGCTTCCCATAGCCGAATCAGAAGCTTTTGTCCGTCCGGCAGATCGATCCTGCTCTCCGCGCCTTCCGTGATACTGATCTCTCTTTCAAAAAACGCGGTCTGCTTCTGCCCTTTTTTCACAAAGCAGATACTGTCGTAGCTGCGATACGCCATGATCTGATACGGCAGATCCAGACTGCTTCCGACCTGCTTTTCACAAAGTGACAACAGCGCCTGCACATGTATATTCGCCAGATCTTTTCTGCTGCCCGACATCTTTTCCAGGCACGTAAGCAGAACCTGTCCTTTCATATATGGATGCAATGTATCAAACGCAGGAAGAATCAGCCTAAGACAACCTCCGTTATCTCCTTCCTCTGCTTTTGTACACCTTTCCAGCTCTCTTTGCAGGCAGTCCTCCAGATAATCGCAGGCAAGTCCGGCGATCTCCGCCATCTGTCCCATATGCTCCACGCTTCTGCTGCTGACCTTTTCCTCCAGAACAGGGATCACCTGATTGCGCAGCGCATTTCTGGCGAAAGTGCTGTCCGCGTTTGTCACATCTGTCACATAGCTTTGCCCGGCTGTCTGTAAATATACCTCGATCTCTTCTCTTTTTAAACATAGAAGCGGTCTGATGATCTGCTCTCTGACCGGACGCATTCCGACAAGCCCCGTCAGACCACTGCCTCTGCAGAGATGAAACAGCAGTGTTTCCGCCTGATCATTCGCATGATGCGCCACAGCAATCTTAGTTGCCTTCAGCTTACTTGCAAGCTGTGCAAAGATCTGATACCGTGCCATTCTGCCCGCCTCTTCGAGTGTCATGCCCTCCGCCTTTGCCAGTGCTTTTACGTCTGCCTCTTCCCGGTAAAAAGGAAGCCCCAGCTTACTGCAGAGCTCTTTTGCAAACGCCTCATCCGCATCTGCTTCTTCCCGCAGTCTGTGATTCACATGTACTGCAGTGATCGTGATCGGTATATGCTTTTTCATGGCAAGCAGCAGATACAAAAGACACACAGAATCTGCGCCGCCGCTCAGACCGCAGAGCACATGATCGCCTGCTGCCAGCATATGATGCTTTTCCACATAAGAAAGCACCTTTTCTTCTATTTCCTTTTTCTTTTTCAAAGCTGTATTTTCCATACAGTAAATATAGCTTTTTTCAGCCAAAAAAGCAATAAAGTCAGTTATCCTCCTGATACAGTGAAACAACAAGTACCGTCATATCGTCCCGGATCGCACCGGCAGCTTTGACCGCCAGCTCCAGAATGCCTGTTGCAAGATCCGTCGGATTTTCCGTTTTCAGCCGTTCCATTCCTGCCCGCAAAAGCTCCGGACTTTCATAAAATTCCTCCGCGATACCGTCGGATATCAAAATGACCGTATCTCCTGATTCCAGATACAGCACCTCATCAAATTCCGATGGCACAGATGACAGACCGAGTGGCTGCCTGTCCGCTGCGATTTCATGGATCTGCCCGTGTCTGATCCAGTAGGAGGCACTTGCACCGCACTTATAAAAATGACATTCCCCCGTATACTGGTTCAGCTCCATCAGATCCAGAGATACTGTCCGCTCTTCTTCCCGGTTCATAAAGAAAAGCTCATTGCATGCCCGGATACAATCCCTCAGAGGCAAAGAAGATTCTATGTACTTTTCCACCAGAGACAATGTTCTTTCACTGTCCTCCCCCGCCAGTACACCGCTTCCCATGCCATCCGCGATCGCCGCCAGATATGTCCCGTCTCCGAATTCCCGCAGAATATAGTTATCTCCGGACACCTCTTCCCCCTCTTTTGTTGCCTTTGCAAAACCACCAAAGATCCGATAAGTCACTTCTTCCTGAAAACAGACGACTACAGGTTCACTGTGGATATAAGCATGTCCTCCCACGGGCAGCATCGATTTATGCGTGATTTCCGACAAAAGATCTGCTATTTCCATTACATCATAGTAACAGCGGTTCTCGGACTTTACGACCATTCCGATCTCCAGATATCCGTTCCGGTTGCTTGTCCGGTAAAACTCCAGGACACTGATCCCCTCTTCCTTTAAAAGCTTCACGATCCGTTTCTTCTGCCGCTCACAGACAGCGGATCCGGCAAATTCCGTCCCGGCCAGATTTTCCAGCTGCTTTGAAGTGTCCATGACAAATCCTGCAAAAATAGTTGTATTTTCCCGCTCCTGCTCGCGCAGCAGCAAAGAAGACCTGGGCAGACATGCTTCTTCTGCTCCCTCGGTTCTTTTCTGCCCTGCTTTATATTCCTGTGCGATCTCCTGTAAAAGCTGTGCGTATCCGATCAGGCGACTTCTGGTATATGTTTCGATTCCTTCTTTTCTTCCCATAGGTCAGACTCCTTTTTCTCTTTTCGGAATCTTAGTATACAGCATGGGCAGTTCAAAATTTGTCAAAATGTGGTGGGCACTTGTTTTTTCTTATTCACAACAGAGACGAGATACGCTCTGCGAATCTCGCTCTGATCAGCGGTCGTCAAATGCACCGCATAAATGCGTGCATTTTCCTCGTCGCCATAACAAAATAAGCAGAAGCCGATTTATCAGCTCCTGCTTACTTTGTTGTCTTAAATATGATCTCTCCATTATGAACAAGTCCCAGCTTTTCTTCTGCGATCTCTTCCACATAAGAATCTGTCTGGACATATTTTTTCAATTCTTCCAATTCCTCGGCTCTTGCTTCCTCGTCTGCTATCTGCTGCTTGAGCTCCTCCTGTCTGACAACGTATTGATCCTGTTTTTCCTTCAGCTCCACACACTTGATGGAAACCATCAGCATCAACACAATGACAACCGTCGAAACCAAAAACAAACCAGACCGATTCTGCCGCCTTCCCCGATACCTTCTACGGCTCATCGCTATTCCCCATTTCTAACTGGTTTTTGTGTTTACATAAAGTTATCTTACCTTCTTTTATGTTAGCCGTCAACTTCTTTTTTAGCCTGTTTCTTCCACTCTTAACAGCCCGCAAACCCTTTAAAACTGGGCGTTTTACAAAGTTTAGTGGGATGCTCAGAATACGCACCACTATATCTAGTATGCGACGTATAACTGTTGACATAAAATTTACCAAAAAATCCCTGAAAATTTTTTTATAAAGAAACATACCGGTAGCAAGACCGAACACGGCAAACCAGCGCAGCGTTCCTGCATTCATACGATACAGCAACGAAAAAATGACGATCCCCGCAAAAAGCCAGAACAAAAGATCCTCGATCGCAACCAGAACAGATCCATGCGGCAGTACACGTCTTACAATTCTGATCTGATCGTAAATAAAAGTGATCACAGCCCCTGTTACAAAGCAGAACAACCAGAAAATACCCTGATCTATCACTTCCGCACTCATTATTTAAACAATCTGCCCAAAAAGGACTCTCCCTTCTCCCCATACTGACCGGCATCTGAATAAGTGAATGAGTCGATCTGCCCCTCGATATCCACTTCTCCGCGCTCTAATGTCAGACGGTTTACGTGCAGATCCTTCCCCTTGATCATCAGCATGCCCTGATCTGTTTCCAGCAGGATCTCTGCCAGATCAAAAGAGAGCACATCCGCCACGCCGCTGACCATACATGTCCTTCTGTTTGTCAGCATGACTTTATGTGCTCTCTGCTTTGTCGCCATATTCTCTTCCATGTCATTCCTCCCATATAAAATCATCTTAAATGATATATAGATACTGACAAAGGCTTTTCATTACCGCCTTCATCCCGCTATCATTTTTATTCAATATATGTGAGGATTTTCAGTTTATTACTACAACAGTTTAAACATTTCCTTTGCTTCTTCCTTCCGCACGGTTTCCTGTACGGAAAGTACTTCTGCTTTGACATCTTTATTGCCGAAGTTGATCGTGATCACATCGCCGGCCTTCACTTCCGTACCTGCCTTTGCGACCTTGTCATTGAGCATGACACGTCCTGCATCACAGGCATCGTTTGCAACGCTGCGGCGTTTGATCAGTCTGGATACTTTTAAATATTTATCAAGTCTCATGTTGTTTCCTCTTTTCTCATTATTACTTCTGTCCCATTGCTGCATCAGCTTTGCTATGATTACCTATCTTACAACGCAGACGGGATCAGCGCAAGAGGGAAGAAACTGCCCGGCGTCCGAAAAAGCGCGGATATATATTTTTATATCGGTAAATACTCAGTACAATGCCCATCAGCGTATAAGACAATAAAATATTGCCGCCGCCTGCTGACAGGAAAGGAAGAGAGGTCGCACAGGCGGGAAACAGTCCGAGATTGATCATAATATTCAGTCCGGTCTGTGTCAGGAAAACCGTTCCGCATCCACAGCCCATCATGAAGCCAAGCTCATTTTTCTGATGCAGGGCTGCACCAAATACAAGCACAAGCAGGATACCAAGAAGACAGCAGAGCAAAATGCCGGCTAAAATGCCATACTCCGACCAAAGATACGTGAAAATATAATCCGCATTCAGATCCGGCAGTTTCGCACCTGCCTGCTGATCCATAGCACCGATCCAAGTTAGCGACTGATAACTTTCCCGGAGTGCTGCAGTCACGTAACCGGCTCCGCCTCCTCCTGTCGCAAAAGTCTTCAGCCGCATAATCTGGTAAGGCGCAAGCATTTGTAATTTGTAGAGCAGGAAAAGCCCCAGTATGGGAAGCAGCAGTACAACAGACCACAAAGCGGTCAGCACCTTCCATTTCGAAACTTTGAACCATCCCTTTGCCACCGCAAGCGTCAGTACAATAGATAAGCAGATCGCAAACGAGAATGTCATGGAAATGCTGTTTGCCCGCCCAAGGATCACTACCGGTAAGAGCATCCAGATCAGGCTCTTCAAAAGCCCGCGATAGCCCTGTCCATAATACTGGTACAGGATCGCTCCGTACAATGGTACATAAATAAATCCGAGAAACGGAGAAGAAATGTGATAACTGCCTATTGTAATATAGTAAAGACTTCCATTGGCCATGCTGCCAAATAGGACAGCATATCCCCCAACAAGCAGTATCGCTGCGCCGATCCACTTTGCATATGCGGCGATCCGTGTATAATCCACATACTGCACAATGCTCATCAGTACGATACCGGTCATAACAAAGAACACATATTGTGTTCCATCCATATAGGATGTACCATCTCCCAACTGTCTGCTGATCTCCATCTGCAAAAAGGTACCAATCCCGCTGATCAGCGCCACAAATGCCAAAAGTCCCCAGGCGGTCTGCGGCTTATGGACAGTATCCAGAGAGATGCCTGCCTGCACGGGATCTCCCATATCACGGACTGCTGCTGCCCTCGCTTCATCTGGGCTCATACCGTTTTTCAGATTCTCGGCGATCTGGTCCTCTATATGTCCCCTGATCTCTTCTTCTATAAAAGGACGCGCCTTTTTGCTGCGGATCTGTGATAATAATTTTTCTAAGTATTCATCCATAGTTACCCTCCGCTATCCTTGAAAAGCCAGCACGTTTGTCACGGCGGAAGCATATTTCTGCCATTCCTCTGCCTTTTTGGCAAGCTCCTGTTTTCCTTTTTTTGTAATGCTGTAATACTTTCTGATCTTTCCCGCATATTCCTGCTCGTAAGCGGTAAGTAACCCTTTTTCCTCCATGCCATGCAGGAGCGGATATAAAGTACCTGCCTTAAGTTCAAATACATTCCGGGATTTCCGGCGGAGTGTGTCGATCATCTCATAGCCATACATATCCTTCTCTTTTAAAAGCCCCAAAAGCAGCATTGTCATACTGCCTGATACAAGTGATTTTTCTACTGCCATTTTTGTACTCCTTTCTCATTATATAGATTATCGATATATCGGTTATCTATATATTATATCGTCTATCTATATATGTCAAGGGCGGATTTTATACCTATCTCCTATTTTTGCATTGTTTACTCTTTGAAAGTATTCCTATTGACATACGCGTTAGGAATTGCTAACCTAAATATGACTAAGCTAACTTATTTTGGTCATACGTGTAAAATACGATGTTACAGATAGGAGGCATCTATGAATCAAGCAAGAAATTTCAGAATAGAATATGAAGCTTTTATACAGAAATATCCCTACAAAATGATCGATGTAAATGGGATCAAAGTCAGATACCAGTATGGCGGAAAGGAAGGTGCACCTGTCCTTCTCTTTTTCCACGGACTGGAAATGCAGGAAATGTGGGTTTCTTATGCACTGCATTATGAAAAAAACTATCGATTTCTGAACTACGAATATCCGCTTCATACCGCATCTATTGATAAACAGATGGAGTTTGCCTATGCGCTGTTACAGAAGCTTTCCATCAACCGGGTTATTTTGATCGGTGCAAGCGATGGCGGTATCCATGCACAGATGTTTGCCAGGAAATATCCTGCCATGGTACAGGGTATGATACTCATGACAACTCTGACCTTAGATTCCGATTATTGCCGGAATATCAAAAAGGAATGGCTGACCGGACCAATCCTTTTAACCACACTTCGTCTGATGCCGGCAAAAAAGGAAATGCGGCTTCTTTTGAAAAAATGCAATGGCTTTTTAACCTGTGAATCACCGGAAGATCAGGCATACGGTAAAACCTTTTTTGAAACAGTCGCCTCCGATCTGCATTATAAAGAAAAATTTATCCATAGCGTAAAGGCTGTCAATGAGCTGAAAAACTGCAAGCTCTTTACAGAAAGCGACTTTGCCTATCTGCGTGGCAAGGTGCAGGTTCTGCTCCCGGAGCATGACATTTTCACAAAAGAAGATCAGGGCAGACTGGCTGCTCTTTTCAGACCTTTAGATGCACAGATTCTGTCTGTTCCGGGCGGTCATGTCGGCTTTATTGTACAAGCAGACGCTTATCTGGAAAAAATGGATGCATTTCTGGAAAGTCATATTTTAGAAGACTGATCTCTACATATTTTCCCTTCTGTTTTCATATACTGAAACCATAGATGACAATCCCATGATTCCAACATCATAACAGATTGTATCTTGCATGCACAAAACAGCCTGTATATGCCACACGCAGGCTTTTGCTTTCCATTTAAAACAGGAGGAGATTTCATGCAGAAGAAAATCGACTGGAAAAATCTGATCACAGCGGTCGCCATCCCACTTGCTGTAGGAGCTGCCAGCGCATGGCTGACAAAGGATGGCATGAAAGCCTTTGCCTTTGTAAATAAGCCGCCGCTTACTCCACCTGACTGGTTATTTCCGGTCGCATGGACGCTGCTCTATATTCTGATGGGTATCGCTTCCTATCTTGCAGGCATGGAAAAGCCTTATTCCGGTGCCTTGTTTTTGTATGGACTGCAGCTCATTTTTAACTTCTTCTGGTCTATCTGGTTTTTCGACAAAGGCTGGTATCTTTTTTCCTTTTTATGGCTGCTCTGTCTCTGGGGACTTATTCTCGCGACCATGGTCTCCTTTTACCGCATCAAAAAACCGGCTGGTTACCTCTTGCTTTCCTATCTGCTCTGGGTAACCTTCGCCGGTTATCTGAATTTCGGTGTGTATTTATTAAATTAAATTGTTGTCATTGTAACTATTCAGAACCACATTCGCAAAATCGCATCTTACGATGCTTTCCTTTTGCTCGTTAATGACCTCGCT
>ERZ859776.234-NODE-234-length-35227-cov-3.946975_pt1 | contig 35227 bp, 30 predicted proteins | sample MGYA00509987_ERZ859776 | MGnify/ENA primary metagenome ERZ859776 (study PRJEB30046, sample SAMN00715146) | human gut metagenome | study: EMG produced TPA metagenomics assembly of the A metagenome-wide association study of gut microbiota in type 2... | reverse complement strand
CTGAAGTTGCTAGCGATCTTGTCTACGGTAGCCTGTGCGGCTGCCAGCATTTCACCCTTCTTCTCAGGGACGGTCATATCGGAGATGGATACGGTCATAGCTGCTCTGGTAGAGTACTTATAACCGATTGCCTTAACATCATCCAGTACTTCTGCGGTCTTGGATGCTCCGTGAGTATTGATAACCTTCTCCAGGATCTGCTTCAGCTGCTTCTTGCCTACATGGAAATCTACTTCCAGCTTCATGAAGTTCTCGGGATCGCTTCTGTCTACAAATCCCAGATCCTGAGGCAGGATCTCATTGAAGATAAATCTTCCCAGAGTGGACTCTACCGTACCGGTGATTGTCTCTCCGGCTGCATTTACCTTGTGCATACGCACATGGATACGGGAATGTAAGGTGAGTGCCTGATTCTCGTATGCCAGAATTGCCTCGTTTACACTCTTGAAATACTTGCCTTCGCCGATTGCTCCGGGTCTCTCCTGGGTCAGATAGTAGATACCAAGTACCATATCCTGGGAAGGAACGGCTACAGGACCACCATCGGAAGGCTTCAGTAAGTTGTTTGGAGACAACAGCAGGAAACGGCACTCTGCCTGTGCCTCCTGGGACAGAGGAAGATGTACTGCCATCTGGTCTCCATCGAAGTCTGCGTTGAATGCGGTACATACCAGGGGATGCAGTTTGATGGCCTTACCTTCTACCAGGATGGGCTCAAATGCCTGAATACCAAGTCTGTGCAGTGTCGGTGCACGGTTCAGCATAACAGGATGTTCCTTGATAACCTCTTCCAGCACATCCCATACCTGTGTATCCAGTCTCTCTACCAGCTTCTTGGCATTCTTGATGTTCTGGCTGATTCCCTTGGCTACCAGCTCTTTCATTACAAAGGGCTTGAACAGCTCAATTGCCATTTCCTTGGGCAGACCACACTGATAAATCTTCAGTTCCGGTCCTACAACGATAACGGAACGTCCGGAGTAGTCTACACGCTTACCTAACAGGTTCTGACGGAAACGACCGGTCTTACCTTTTAACATATCGGACAGAGACTTCAGTGCTCTGTTGCCGGGTCCGGTAACAGGACGTCCGCGTCTGCCGTTATCGATCAGAGCATCTACAGCTTCCTGCAGCATTCTCTTCTCGTTACGAACGATAATATCAGGAGCACCTAACTCCAACAGTCTCTTCAGACGGTTGTTACGGTTGATGATTCTTCTGTACAGATCATTCAGGTCGGAGGTTGCAAAACGTCCGCCATCCAGCTGTACCATAGGACGAAGATCAGGCGGGATCACAGGGATCACGTCCATGATCATCCATTCGGGCTTATTGCCGGACTCGCGGAAAGCTTCCACAACTTCCAGTCTCTTAATGATGCGGGCACGCTTCTGACCGGAGGATTCCTTCAGTCCGGTCTTCAGTTCTGCTGCATCCTTCTCCAGGTCAATGGCCTGCAGCAGCTCTTTGATAGCTTCCGCACCCATGCCTACACGGAACTTGTTGCCCCAGGTCTCTCTTGCATCCTGATATTCCTTCTCGGACAGCACTGCCTTGTACTCAAGGTTGGTCGTTCCCGGATCCAGAACGATATAGGAAGCGAAGTACAGAACCTTCTCCAGGATTCTGGGAGACAGATCCAGGATCAGACCCATACGGCTGGGGATACCTTTGAAATACCAGATATGGGATACCGGAGCAGCAAGCTCGATATGTCCCATACGCTCTCTACGAACGCTGGCTTTGGTAACTTCTACGCCACAACGATCGCAGACAACGCCCTTATATCTGATCTTTTTATATTTACCACAATGACATTCCCAGTCCTTGCTGGGTCCGAAAATCCTCTCACAGAACAGACCGTCTCTCTCGGGCTTCAGTGTTCTGTAGTTGATCGTCTCCGGCTTTAATACCTCTCCATGGGACCACTCCCGGATTTTCTCCGGGGAAGCTAATCCGATCTTGATGGAATCAAATGTCATAGGCTGGTAGGTTGTTTCATTTTTTGTTTCTGACATTAATGGCACTCCCTTCTATACAAACTATACAAAGCATTAAAATTCATCATCACTGCCGTCAAAGCTATCATCGGTGTAATCGTCGTCAACGTAATCGTCGTCCTCGGAGTTCACCAGTTCACCGTTATCATCGAATTCCTGTGACTGATAGCCCATCTCACCAAGGGAGTTCTTATCGTAATCGTCATCGTACTTACGATCACCTTCCATCTCATAACGGTAATCGGTATCACCGTAATCAACGGTCTCCATGATCTCAACCTCGGTATGATCCTCACGCAGCACTCTGACATCCAGACCCAGTGCCTGCAATTCCTTCAGCAGAACCTTGAAGGATTCAGGGATACCGGGCTCAGGGATATTGTCTCCCTTGATGATCGCTTCGTAAGTCTTCACACGTCCTACAACATCATCAGACTTCACAGTCAGAATCTCCTGCAGGGTGTAGGATGCACCATACGCCTCCAGTGCCCATACTTCCATCTCTCCGAAACGCTGTCCGCCGAACTGGGCTTTACCACCCAGAGGCTGCTGTGTTACCAGGGAGTACGGTCCGGTAGAACGCGCATGGATCTTATCTACCAGATGATGCAGTTTCAGGTAATGCATGTGTCCGATGGTTACAGGACCGTCGAAGTATTCGCCGGTTCTACCGTCGCGCAGACGTACCTTACCGTCTCTGGAAATGGGAACTCCCTTCCATACGGATCTGTGGTCTCTGTTCTCGGACAGATACTGCATAACTTCAGGGAGAAGCTCCTCACCATGCTTGCTGGTGAAGGTCTCTCCGGCCCAGGGCTTACCGTCTGCGGTAGTCTCCTGACCCTTTTCCTTCCACTCTGCACTCTCTGCATCGTCGAAAGGAAGATTTACATAATCGTTGGCAAGATCCAACGTATCCATAATGTCTTTCTCGTTTGCACCATCGAAGACAGGTGTTGCCACATTGAAGCCCAGTGCCTTAGCAGCCAGGGAAAGGTGGATCTCCAGGACCTGTCCGATATTCATACGGGAAGGCACACCCAGAGGATTCAGCACGATGTCCAGAGGACGTCCGTTGGGCAGATAAGGCATATCTTCTACCGGAAGCACGCGGGATACGACACCCTTGTTACCGTGACGGCCTGCCATCTTATCACCTACGGAGATCTTTCTCTTCTGTGCAATATAGATACGGACTGCCTGATTTACTCCGGGAGCCAGCTCATCGCTATTCTCGCGGGTAAATACCTTGGCATCCACTACGATACCGTATTCACCGTGAGGTACCTTCAGGGAGGTATCTCTTACTTCTCTTGCCTTCTCACCGAAGATTGCGCGTAACAGTCTCTCTTCAGCAGTCAGCTCAGTCTCTCCCTTAGGAGTAACCTTACCTACCAGAATATCTCCGGCACGGACTTCTGCGCCGATACGGATGATACCTCTGTCATCCAGATCCTTCAGTGCATCATCACCGACACCGGGAACATCACGGGTGATCTCCTCGGGTCCTAACTTGGTGTCACGTGCTTCTGCCTCATACTCCTCGATATGAACAGAAGTATAGACATCATCACGTACCAGTCTCTCACTTAACAGAACAGCATCCTCGTAGTTGTAACCTTCCCAGGTCATGAAACCGATCAGAGGGTTCTTACCCAGAGCCAGCTCACCCTGTGAAGTGGAAGGGCCGTCTGCAATGACCTGACCTGCCGCTACATGGTCGCCCTTGAATACGATGGGCTTCTGATTGTAGCAGTTGGACTGGTTACTACGGGAGAACTTGGTCAGATGGATCTCTGCCTTCTCACCGTCATCATAAGCGATACGAATGGTCTTGGAAGATACGTAAGTAATGGTTCCGGGCTTTTTAGCCACAACGCAGACACCGGAGTCAACCGCTGTCTTTACTTCCATACCGGTACCTACTACGGGTGCCTCGGTGCTTAACAGAGGTACTGCCTGACGCTGCATGTTGGATCCCATCAGCGCACGGTTCGCATCATCGTTCTGCAGGAAAGGAATCAGTGCGGTAGCCACAGAGAATACCATTCTCGGGGATACATCCATGTAATCAAACATAGCCTTGGGATATTCCTGTGTCTCATCCAGATAACGTCCGGAAACGGAATTTCTCACGAAATGTCCTTCTGCATCCAGTGCTTCATTCGCCTGTGCTACATGGTAATTATCTTCTTCATCCGCAGTCATGTAGACTACTTCATCGGTAACGCGAGGGTTCTTCGGATCGGACTTGTCGATCTTACGGTAAGGAGCCTCTACGAAACCATATTCATTAATTCTTGCATAACTTGCAAGAGAGTTGATCAGACCAATGTTAGGACCTTCGGGAGTCTCGATAGGACACATTCTTCCGTAATGGGAGTAATGTACATCTCGAACCTCGAATCCGGCACGATCTCTGGACAGACCGCCGGGACCCAGTGCAGACAGACGTCTCTTGTGAGTCAGCTCACCCAGAGGGTTATTCTGGTCCATGAACTGAGACAGCTGGGAAGATCCGAAGAACTCCTTCACTGCTGCGGTCACAGGCTTGATATTGATCAGAGACTGGGGAGAGATCTCCTCAGCATCATGGGTAGTCATACGCTCACGTACCACTCTCTCCATTCTGGACAGACCGATACGATACTGGTTCTGCAGCAGTTCACCTACCGCACGGATACGTCTGTTGCCCAGATGATCGATATCGTCATCGTTGCCCAGGCCATACTCCAGATGCATATTATAGTTGATGGAAGCTAAAATATCTTCCTTGGTGATATGCTTGGGTACCAGTTCATGTACGTTCTTCTTGATTGCCTCTGCCAGCTTCTCGGGATCCTCACCGAACTCCTCAAGGATCTTCTCCAGAACGGGATAGTATACCAGCTCATGGATACCGAAATCTCTGGGATTGCAGTCTACATAATGGGTCAGGTCTACCATCAGGTTAGACAGTACTTTTACATTCTTCTCTTCTGTCTGAATATATACGAAAGGAACTGCGCTGTTCTGAATGGTATCAGCCAGTTCTGCTGTCACCTTGTCACCTGCGGATGCGATCACTTCACCGGTGGAAGGATCTACTACATCTGCAGCCAGGATCTGATGACGAATACGATTCTTCAGAGCTAATTTCTTATTAAATTTATATCTTCCGACTTTGGCTAAATCATATCTTCTGGGGTCGAAGAACATAGCATTGATCAGGCTCTCTGCGCTCTCAACACTTAAAGGCTCACCGGGACGGATCTTTTTGTATAACTCTAACAGACCCTCCTGATAATTCTCAGCAGTGTCCTTGGTAAAGCTTGCCTCGATCTTAGGCTCGTCGCCAAACAGCTCACGGATCTCATCGTTAGTACCGATGCCCAGTGCACGGATCAGTACAGTGATGGGAACCTTACGGGTTCTGTCCACACGTACATAGAAGACATCGTTGGAATCGGTCTCATACTCCAGCCATGCACCACGGTTCGGGATCACGGTGCAGGAGAAGAGCTTCTTACCAATCTTATCATGTCCGATTCCGTAGTAGATGCCGGGAGAACGAACCAGCTGGCTGACGATGACACGCTCTGCGCCATTTACCACGAATGTTCCGGTATCGGTCATCAGAGGAAGATTGCCCATGAAGATCTCGTGCTCACTGATCTCTTCCTTTTCCTTATTATAGAGGCGGACCTTAACCTTAAGAGGTGCCTCATAGGTAGCATCTCTCTCTTTACACTCTTCGATAGAATACTTCACATCGTCCCTGCAGAGTTCAAAATCCACAAATTCCAGACTCAGAGCACCACTGTAGTCAGCGATCGGAGAGATGTCGTCAAAGACTTCCTTTAAGCCTTCGTCTAAAAACCACTGATAGGAGTCCTTCTGGACCTCGATCAGATTGGGCATCTCTAAAACCTCTTCTTGTCTTGAATAACTCATACGCATAACCTTGGTACCGGCAATCGGACGTATTCTGTTCTTTTCCATTGACATTTCACCCCGTTCTTTCAGATTTAAAGCCTATTTTGCGTCGGTAACAATGCAATATATATAAACGTCAAATTTTATGCATGACAAATAAGCATAGCACCGCACAATAGTGCACTATCCATAATAGCACAATGATGGAAATACGTCAAGGAAATATTTTGAATATTTTTGAAAAAATGAATAATTTAGAAAATATAAATAAGAAAGAACCATGCACCGGCAGGTGCCGGCACATGGTCCGTCATATACTGGTTAAAAATTACTTCAGAGTAACCTTTGCGCCAACTTCCTCAAGCTTCTTCTTGATGTCCTCAGCCTCTTCCTTAGAAGCGCCTTCCTTAACAACCTTAGGAGCTCCGTCAACTACGTCCTTAGCTTCCTTCAGGCCCAGACCGGTTACTTCACGAACAACCTTGATAACCTTAACCTTCTCAGCGCCAACCTCGGTCAGCTCTACGTCGAACTCGGTCTTCTCTTCTGCTGCTTCAGCAGGACCAGCTGCTGCTACAACAACGCCAGCTGCTGCGGATACACCAAACTCCTCCTCGCAAGCCTTTACGAGATCATTTAACTCTAATACAGATAACTCTTTGATAGCATCGATTAATTCCTGTGCTGTTAATTTAGCCATTTTAATTTCCTCCATTTGAAATATTTTGATTGATTGTCAATTAGCTGCAATTATTATTCAGCTGCGGGTGCTTCTTCTGCGGGTGCTGCTGCTTCACAAGCTGCTGCGCCGCCTTTTTCAGCCAGCTGATTCATAACACGTGCAAAATTGGTGATAGGACTCTGTAAGCTGCCAAGCAGTTTGGAGATGAGTACGTCTCTGGAAGGGATGTTAGCGATTGCAGCCATACCCTTAGCATCATAAACAGTACCTTCTACCACACCGGCCTTGATCTCAAGCTTATCAGCAGTCTTAGCGAACTGAGCCAGTACTCTTGCAGGAGCGGTTGCATCCTCAGTAGAGTAAGCCATTGCGCTGGGTCCTTCCAGATACTCGGACAGACCTTCGAACTGTGTACCCTTGAACGCGAAGTTCATCATGGTGTTCTTGTAAACCTTGTAGGTAACTCCTGCCTCACGTAAGCTCTTACGTAACTGGGTATCCTGCTCAACAGTAAGTCCACGGTAGTCTACCAGAACTACAGACTGGGCATTCTTGATACCAGCAGAAATCTCTTCTACTACAGGCTGTTTTAATTCAACTTTTGCCATTTCTTTACCTCCTTATAGATTTTGTGCCGATAAGAAGAATAAAATAAAAAACTCTCTGTGAAGACACAGAGAGATGAAATCATCATACTTATCTCCTCGGCAGGACTTACGCTCGGTCTCCCTTGCACCTGCTGTCTTCGGCATGGTTTTACAACCTCAGATAGAATAGCATAGGAGACCGCGCTTGTCAAGGATTATTTTGTGATTATGATATTATTTTTTATTATTCCATTTTGTTAACTATATAATGTATTCTGTTCCATTTTCCCTTGAAGAAATAAATCAGATTATCACAGGAAATATCCTGGAGTGCCCTGAGGGATTCCTCTGAATAAAAGGCACTGTGTGGCGTGAGTATCACCTGTTCCCGTCCTGTCAGTCCTGTTTTTCCAAGTTCCGGCATTTCTGACTCCAGTACATCCAGCCCGGCACCACGGATCCAGCCATTTTGCAGAGCTTTCAAAAGCGCCGCCTCCTCCACAGCTGCTCCTCTGCCCACATTAATGAACAAGGGGTGTTTTTTCATTTTCCGGAAAGCTTCTTCATTGAAAAAATGATAATGCTCTTTTCCAATGGCCATATGATTTGTAATGATATCACTTTTTTCAAATAATTCTTCCCCGAAAACAAATTGTACAGGGTATGCCTCTTTGTTGATAGTTTTTCCGGTAGGAGAATATACCAGAATCTGCATGCCGAAGGCATCTGCCAGCTTTCCTACCCTCCTGCCGATCTTACCAAAACCTGCAATCCCCAGGGTCTGACCTTTCAGCCTGTGTAATCCCTGCAGGCTGGTATATTGCCACCTGTACTGTTCGTCAATTTCTTTTCCATAGTGTTTCAGTCCTCTGGACAATGCCAGGATCAGCGCCATGGTATGTTCTGCCACTTCTTCCGTACAATATTCTTCTATTGGTATCACTGCTATATGACGCCTGCTTGCGGCAGCCAGATCAACATTATCATATCCTGAAGCATTCAGTACAATACACCGGAGTTTCGGAACAGCCTCCATTACCGCATCATTAATAGGAAGAAACGCAGTAAGCAATGCATCTGCATTGCCTACTGCGTGGATCCATTGTTCATGGTTTTCAAAGGGAACCACTTCGACCTCCGTATCCTTAAGAGCCGCAAGTATTCTATTTTTCTCATACTCCAGATCCCTGTGCAGCACTCCCGGATAATCCGTTATCACAATTCGTCTCATTCGCCTGCGTTGTCAGCCGCGATCTGGCTGTACTCTTCTACCCATTTGTCAAAGTTTCCTGCATCCTGATTTTCCTTGATTACAGCATTCAGTATCTCTAACAGATCCTCATTGCCCTTGTTCAAAACGATGGCAGATTCCTTCTGTCTGCCAAAGTTGGCATCTGCGAACTGTAAAGTATCATCTGCAAGCAGATACTGTTCTCCAACGATACTTTCTACTACAACACCTGAGACCTTACCGTTTTTCAGTTCCAGAATACAATCCGGCACATGCTCCAGAGAAGTCAGGGAATTATCAGGAAGCAGTTCCTGAACAAGCTTCTCCTGTGTGGTAGATTTCTCTGCCGCCAGAGGAACTCCCTTCAGATCATCCAGTGTCTTAAATTTGTCTGCATCTGTCTTGTTGATGATAACCACCTGATCTGAGAACAAATAGCTGTCTGAGAAATCCATGGTTTCTTTTCTTTCATCTGTCGGTGCCACACCGGCGATAGCCATATCGATCTTACCAGCGGGAATTGCTGCCAGCAGAGATGAGAAGGTCATATCTTGGATCTCCAGTTCTACTCCCAACTCTTCCGCAATAGCCTTTGCCAGCTCCATATCCACACCGATGACCGCCTGATCTGCTGATGTGATATCCACAAATTCATAAGGAGGATATCCGGATGCTGTTCCTACGACCAGTTTCCCGGATTCTTTGATCTTGGCCAGCAGACCTGTTCCCGGCTCTGTTTCCGCTGCTGTTTCCGTTGTTGCAGTTGTCTCGGCTGCGGATGAAATTTCTGCAGTTGCGGCCGTCGTAGTCGATGTTGTGCTGTCCGCACCGCATCCCCCGAGAGTCATAACACTCATTACTGCTGTCATTACCATTGCTAAAACTCGTTTTTTCATAATTTTTCCTCTCTTTTCTTTTTTATTTCTAAAGTGGACATCTGAAAATACCACATTAGTTTGCTACACGTTGTGTACTCCGTGACATCCTCTTCTCGATTTTTTTCAAAATGAAGGAGAATACCGAAGTGATCAGAAAATAAATCAGTGCTACCAGAATCAGCGGTGCCATCGGCTGGAAGCTGATTCCGCGGATCGTATCCGCAGCATACATCAATTCACCGATACCGATAACAGATACCTGTGACGAAGTTTTAATGATCGTAATAAACTCATTACTCAGGGACGGAAGAATATTTTTCATGGCCTGCGGCAGTACAATACACAGTAAAGTTCTTGCATTGCTCATTCCAAGTGCCAGGGCTCCTTCTGTCTGTCCTCTGTCTACGGATAAGATGCCACCTCTGACGATCTCACAGATATACGCCGTGGAATTGATCGTAAGAGCAACAATACCGGAGACCAGACGGGAAATATCCACACCGCCGAACATAATGCTGGGAACCTGGATCCCTATCATTGGTAATCCATAAAATACAATGGATATCTGTACCAGTACGGGAGTTCCCCGGATAAATTCCACATAAGCATTTGCAAACCATCGGAGCAGTCTGACCTTACTCATTTTCATAAAAGCCATCAGCGTACCGAAAATCAATCCAAAGAGGATCGTCAATACAGAAATGATTACTGTGATCTTGACTCCACCGATCAAAAGCATTTTATATTTCACTAAGATTTTCCACAAAGCCAGCATAGGGGTTCCTCCTTACAGCATCTTACTTAAAAAAGCTTTTACTCTGTCATTCTGTGTATGTTCGAAAATATCCTCCGGACTTCCTTCTTCCATAATGTAACCTTCATCCATAAAAACCACTCTGTCGGCCACTTCCCTGGCAAATCCCATCTCATGTGTGACAACTAACATCGTCATACCCGTTTTTGCCAGATTCTTCATTACGGAAAGCACCTCACCCACCATCTCCGGATCCAGTGCCGATGTGGGTTCATCAAACAATAATACCTCCGGTTGCATCGCAAGGGCTCTTGCAATGGCAACTCTCTGTTTCTGTCCTCCTGAGAGCATTTCCGGATATACATCCTTTTTTTCCGCGAGTCCCACGACTTCCAGGATATCCATGGCTTCCATGTACACGGTTCCCTTATTTCTTTTTTTGACCTTTACCGGAGCATACATAACATTCTCCAACACCGTCATATGTGAAAACAGATTGAAATGTTGGAACACCATTCCTACCTCTTCACGAAGCTTTGTATATTTTTTTCTTGTGGAGACTGGCTCCCCTTTATAGTAAATTTCTCCGCCGCTGATCGTCTCCAGTGCATTCATGCAGCGAAGCATAGTGCTTTTTCCGGATCCCGACGGCCCGATGATCGCAATCACCTCTCCTTTTCTGACTTCCAGATTAATATCTTTCAGAACAGCAAGTGTGCTGTAATTTTTCGATAGATTTTTTACTGAAATGATTACATTCTTTTCCTCTTGCATAGTTCTCTCCTTCTTCCGCAAGCCGCACTATCCGACTTCCGGCTATACAGAAAAAGGCGCTTCTACTCTGTAGAAACGCCTTCGTTTTGTATACCGTATTCATTAACTTTATGTTGCAGATACTAACATATTCTCGAACCATTGTCAACAGTCAATTCTAAAAACATTAAAATTGTATACATTTATTTGTTTTCTTATAGGTTTCACACTGTAAAAACAGTTTCACGTAATCCTCCAGAAGTTCCACCGTTTTGTCCACTCCCAGTATACCGGCATCGATCATCAGATTTTTGTGATTCGGATCCTGGGGCAGATAGCCTGCATACTCCAGATGATAACGCTCTCTGGCTTTATCCACCTCCAGCATCATCCGCCTGGCTTCGTCAGGTTCCATGCCGAACTCCTTTTTGCAATTCTCAAACCTTTTCTCCGCCGATGCATAGATATACACATGCATGGTATTCTCATAGGCTGACAAAATGGAATCTGCACACCTTCCCACGATCACACAGGATTCTTTTTCTGCCAGTTCCTTTATGATCGTCTTCTGATTCTCAAAGATCTGATCCCGGATATTACCGGTTCCCATTCCCAGAGGGTACTTCATGCGAAAAAAGCCTCCTTGCACAGACTCTTCCAGTTCCACGATCTCCGACGCCCGCATATTCATTTTTTTAGCCGTCATATCCACGATATCTCTGTCATAATATTTAATACCCAGTCGTTGGGCAAGCTTTCGGGCAATAGGTCTCCCCAGGCTGCCAAACTGTCTGGACACTGTGATAACATACTTTTTTTCACCCATTTTTATTCCTCCTGAATGGAATCCCGAAGCAGAGGAAGTGTAGAACAATGAATTCCTCCTCCAAGCTTATTGATCTCCGAAATATCTACCGGAATGACATCAATTCCCGCCTTTTCGAGATTCTTTGCTGTGCGTATCCCTTTTTCAGAAAAAAGGACTTTTCCCGGTTCTAAAGCAATACAATTGTTGGTCAACATAGGATCCTCTCTGTCCGTCTCTATGAGTTCGTACCCGCGCTCCTGCAGCATATGCAGGAACCAGTGTGGCAAAATAAAGGTACTGACCAATAATTTGTTCCGGTCCACCGGAACAAATGCCTCATCCAGATGAATATAATATGCGGGCATATCGATCACGATCAGATCAATTCCCTGATAGGACAGCAGGGTACGAAGCTGTTCAATTCCTTCATCATTGATCCGGACAGACCGTCCAATAATTGCCGTATGCGGATCCAACAGGGAAAATGAGCCTCCCTCCACAGTTCCCCTGCCCTGAATGGCACCTATGATGGGAATATTCTGTTCTGCCAGGAATTTTTGTGTCACATAGGTATCTCCCTGATGAAAATACATAGCAAATCTGGTCAGGATAGCTCCTTTGGGCGTCATCAGTGCCACATCTCTCGTAAAGGTCAGATTGGTCCAATAATAAGTGGGATCCATAAGATAATTCACCTCTATCCCTTCTTTTTGTAAAAGCTCCGCCATATGATTGTGCTGCTTTTGCAGCAGCTCAAGATTGGGAAGCTCCGTCCCCTTCCAGTAATTACGTATCCTGCCGGAGGGACTTTTCAATATTCTGGCTCCCGCCTCTTCCTCATAAACACCGTCCTTCAGCTGCCTGATCTCCTCGCCGGGACAGTGAAGCAGAATTCTGCGGATCTTTCCCACAGAATTATCCACACCGAATTTTTTCCCCCAGACTTCCTCATACACTTTCGAAGTAAACATATTTTCGATCTTACTTTGATTCATATACATCTGCAACGTTGCCATAGCACATTCTCCTTTCCAGTTATCCATTCATCCGGTTATCTTAGTTGAAATACCCAGAACAATAGTGGCATAGTGATCACAGACAACAAAGTTGTCAGTCCGATCCCCTTGGATGCTGTCACATAATCAGCCCGGTACTGTCTTGCCAGCATAGCAGCCATGGACCCGGAAGGTGCTGCCAAAGTCACGAAGCACGCTCCCAGCAGATACTGATTACTGACAAAATTTCGAAGGATAAGCATTCCCAACACTGGTATGATCACAAGCCTTAAGACTACAAAGATCAATAATCTGATGTCCCTTAAAAATCCTTTCCACTGTACCTCCAAAAGGGAGGCTCCGATCACCATCATGCTTAAAGGAGCTGTCAGATTGCTCAGCATGGATATTGTCTGATTCACACTTCCCGGCAGTTCTACCCGGAGAAACGCCAGCATGATCGCCAGGACTCCCGCAGCCACGCCGGGATTCACAAATTTCTTCAGAATCTCTGCCGGGCTCCCTGCAGTACCCGCAATACGGAAAATACCGTAAGTATAGATCAGAAGATTAAAAAGCAGCAAAAATACTGCTCCGTATAGTAAAGCCTCCGCCCCGTACATGGCATCCAGCAGTGGGAAGCCCATAAATCCCATGTTAGTAAATATCAGCAGCACTTTATAGATCCCTGCCTCTTTCCGGTCTACTCCAAGAAGTCTAACCGCTATCTCCGAAACGACGATCAGAAACAGGTAAACGCCTGCTGCAACCAGAACTACCTTGAACAATTCCCGTCTGTCAATGCTGTTTCCGATACCACCGGAAAGGATCAGGGCCGGGTTCGCCACGTTGACGATCAGCCATGACAGGAAACCACTATTATGCTGATCCAGTATTTTCCTTTTTGCCATACCAAATCCCAGCAGCATAAAGAAAAACAATATCAGCAGCTGTCTGCATAAAATCATAGCAATTCCTCTAATACTTCCTCCAGAATATGGATGGCAATATCTATTTCCTGTCCGGTAACGGTCAGCGGTGCAATAAAGCGGACCACATTATGATCACTGCCACAAGTCAGCAACAGCAAGTCCTTTTCCAGAGCTTTTTGCTTGATCTGCCCTGTCAAAGACGCATCCGGTTCTCCGTTTTCTGTCACCAGCTCCATGGCATTCATCAGACCGACGCCTCTGACATCTCCGATACGCTTCGGGTACCTACTCCTTAGTCCGTTTAGTTTTTCACGCATGTATGCACCCTGTTTTCTTGCATTTTCTAACAGATGGTCTCTTTCAATGATTTCCAGCGTTTTCAACCCCGCGGCACAAGCCAACGGATTACCGCCAAAGGTTCCTCCGTGAGCGCCTGCTGGCCATTGATCCATAATTTCTTTTTTTGCAATGATTGCCGCCAAAGGGACACCTCCTCCCAAAGCCTTGGCAGATGTCAGAATATCCGGTTTCACGCCAAACGTCTGATACGCATAAAGCTCTCCTGTTCTGCCGATACCGGTCTGTACTTCGTCAAAGATCAACATGATGCCATGCCTGTCACAGATCTCTCGAAGTCCCTTTAAAAATTCCGGCTTAGGAGGAATGTATCCTCCTTCTCCCTGTACCGGTTCCACAATGATCGCTGCCACACATTCCGGATCGATCTGTTTTGCGAAGATCGCATCAAACTGCTTCAAGCATTCCATATGGCATTCCCCTTCTTTTTTGCCAAATGGACAATGATGACAGTTGGCATAATCCGCCCAGTATACGGAAGGCATCAATGGCTCGTAAAATTTTCGATAGGCACTGCTGGATCCTGTAATGGACATGGAGCCGATGGTTCTTCCGTGAAAAGAGTTCCGGAAAGCGATAATGCCCGGTCTGCGCGTGACATATTTTGCCAGCTTCATTGCTCCGTCATTGACTTCTGCACCGGAGTTACTGAAATACACTTTGGTATCTCCTCCTGTCAGTTCAACCAGACGTTCTGCCAGTTTTACATAAGATTCATTGTAGACCACATTATGCCCCACATGGATCATAGTTTTCAGTTGTTCCCGGATGGCCTCCACCACCTCAGGATTTTTATTTCCCAGATTATTTACAGCAACACCACTGGCAAAATCCAGGATCCTGCGTCCATCCTCCGTATAAACATAACATCCTTCACCGTCCACGATTCCAAGAGTCGTCGCCCGGTTGGCCACCGCCGGCATTACCTTGCTGCATCTTTCATACATACTGCTCATCGTAATTCCTCCTTTTTCTCCTGCTATTGTTCTTCCTGTTTTCCCATATAGACCAGAGTCAACATTTTATCCATCTCTTCCACTGTCATTTCCACCGGGTTCACCTTTGTTGCTCCCAGCATGGCATGCTGAAGCAACAGATTGTGTTTCTCCCTAAACATCTCCTCCGTGATCCCTGCCTCTCGGAAGCAGCGAGGAATTTCCAGTTGTTCCCGCATTTCCTCGATTTTTAATATAATGTCTTCACAATGACAGCGATACGACAATTCCGTAAGTTTTGCCTTTACCAGGGGATCCCGGCTGTTATATTGTAGAACATAAGGCAAGATGACAGCATTTGTCAGTCCGTGTGCCATATCATAGGCTGCACCGAAGGAATGTGCGATTCCATGGACCATTCCCAGTCCCACATTGGCAAAACCGATGCCTGCCATAGCCTGGAAATTGTGAACCTTTTCCCGGGCCACAGGATCCTCTTCCAGCACCGATTTCGGAAGCCATTCCATGATCCCGACAATTGCAGAGCTGCACAGCCCTTCGTCAAAATCGTCCAGATTATGGTTGGTGTATGCCTCAATGGCATGAGTCAGAGCATCCATTCCTGTCTCAGCTGCTATATTTTTCGGCATAGTCATCACGATATCCGGATCCAGGATCGCCAGATCCGGGCGAAGGCAGTCTGTCATGATCGGTACCTTGAGTTCCTGTTCCGGATCCGTGATCACAGTCCCCCTGGTAACCTCTGAGCCGGTTCCCGAGGTGGAAGGAACACAGATCAGTGCTGTTTTCCGCTCTGTGGGAATTTCTCCACGGGAATTATATTCCAGAACATTTTCGAAGGTCAGATACGGGAACTCATAGAACAGCAGGATTGCTTTGGCACAATCCATGGCAGAGCCTCCTCCCAAAGCTAAAATACAATCCGGGCCAAACGCAAGACACTCTTCCAATCCTTTTTGTACATCCGCAATAGACGGATTTTTCGGCACTCCGGAATATACCACGATATGGCTGTTATTTTTTTCTAACATACCTCTGACCCGGTCCACCACACCGGTCCGCATCATGGAGCTTCCTCCGGTGACGATCATGACCTTCTCATAAGAGTATTGCTCCAACGTCTTCAAAGACCCCCGCCCTGTAAAAATTCCTTTTCCGCTTAATACGAGCTTGCGCATCTCATCTCCTCCTTTATTTCAGATAATGATCAATCGTTTTCTGGAGCAGCTTCGGAAGCAGTTCAAAGGTGTAGGGTACATTAACACGTTCTGTCCATTTATGGGCATCCTTTCCAAAGCCCCCAAAGTTTACTGCCGGAATTGCCAGTTTCCGGATATTTTGTAATGGTAGTGGATACAGCGTATCGAATCCAGGGAAATTTTTCACCAATGCTTCTACCGACTCTTCCGGATCATCAATATTTAGGTAACTGCTGTCTGACAGGCTGGGATAGAATCTCATGATGCGGTATGTCACGTTATACTCTGCGGACATTTCATCTGTCAGCTTCCGGAGCTCTCCGATCAGTTTTTCGCTTTTTCCCTGCAGCGTATTGTGAGGACAGTAGGGTGCTGCATAATACATAACAATGGTCGGCGAAGTAATTCCCGCTGTATGCAGCAGGTATCGGATCATGGCAATAGGAACCTCTCTCTTATCGACTCCGCTTCTTACTTCCTCTTCCATCCGACGGTACATCTCTTCTTCTGAAAATCCTTTGATTTTTCTGACTTTTTCATATAACTCTTCATAGGTCATGACCTTACATTTATAATCCCGGACGCTGATGTTATTTCCGCTTTTTGCAGAAAACCACTCGATTTCCCGACGAGTTCTCTCAAGGATTGTCTCCATTACTTCCTCTGCAGCCTCCTTCAATTTACCGGTGATCGCATCAATGGTCGCGTTATGTACAAAATAGTTGAAGTATACCAGAGCTTCCCCAGTGGTCTGAACATTGTACCAGGGCTTCAGATCTTTCATTTTCAGGACACTGGGCGGATAGGTATATTCACCCTCGTACTCATCGATAAAATCATGATTCAGATGAATTCTGCGCACCAGCTCTGCCGCTATCATGGATGCATCCAGACCTTCAAAGCATTGCCCCACATGCGTTTCCTTTCCCTGAATATAGAAACAGGGAAGTAGTTTTCCCACCATACCTATATAAATTGTCTTGACCTCATCCCCTGGATACAGAGGGCAGATATAATCATTGTTAATTCCCAGGATATATGAAAGGTGATATTTTTCTTTTAATTCCACAAGTATATCCGTTGCCTCTATGATCCCGGTATGCAAATTTTCTTCCACCGGATTGAAGGATACCACAATGTTTCCTGACAGTTCCTCCGGATGCTCACAGGCGTCCTTCAGAATACCGAGAAATACTGCATCTCCGTCCTTCATATCGCAGGTGCCTCTGCCAAACATATAATCTCCGGATCGCAGGTCCTTTCGCACTTCCTCCGGCAGCTCCACGTCTTCCAGGCGCTGTATCAACTGCTCCGGGTCACAGGCATAATTCTCCAATGCACCATAGCCTTCGAGTCCCACCGTATCTGTGTGCCCATGGAATAACAATGTTTTTCCGTTTGGCTCCTTTTCTCCCAACAGGATAGCGATGACATTTCTTCTGTGGAGAGAATCGTTTTTTAATTCCCGAACAATTACCTGCTCTGGATGCTGTTTGAAATAGGGGATTTCTCTGATAAAATTCTCTATGTACTCTCCGATCTTTTTTTCGCCCTCCGTGGTGTTGATACTCGGGATCTTAACCATTTCTTTTGTTATCTGAATCATATCCTCTCTCATATCCGTCACCCTCCTTTTCCGATCACCTATGTTCTGCTATTTCTCTTCAATAACGTACAAAGGAGCCAGACATCTCTCTGTCCGGCTCCTTTGCCATGTGTACTGTATACAGTTTTAGCATGGGATTATTCATCTGTCAATACAATTATTCCTATTTTATAGGGTTTTTTCTTTTGTACTTGCAGAACTCACATTTTTATAGTAGTATAAATGTATACATTAAGTGAAAAGGAAGACTTTCTATGGAATTGAAACCTATTCGAAAAAACATTACATTAAAAGATCAGGCTTATGAACAGATCCGTCAGGCTATCAATACCAATACCCTGAAACCGGGAACCTCTCTGACTGAAGAACAGCTGAGCAGTATGCTTTCCATCAGTCGTACTCCTATACGGTCTGCACTTCAACAGCTGGTATATGAGAAATTATTAAGTCAGGATGCCACCGGACATATTTATGTATCTACCATCACGGAGAAAAATGTGCAGGATACCTCCAAAGTCCGCACTGTACTGGAATGTATGGCTATTGATTCCGCCAGTTTTCCATTATCGGAAGCAAAGCTTCAGGAACTGGAGCGGATCGACCGGGAACAGCATGAATTAATCGCCACACATCCGGAGGATAATCTTAGATTTGCAGAGCTGGACAAGGAATTTCACTGTGCAATTGCTGCGTGCTGTGACAATGCTTCCCTGATTGAATTTATTCAAAACATCAACAACGTTATGGTAAGGATCAATGTTCTGTCCGGAACTCTTCCGCAAAACAGACAGGATGCTCTCATCGAGCACGAAAATATTATTGCATTTCTAAAAAAAGGTCAGCGGGAATTTGCAAAGGTTGCTCTGTCTGAGCACCTGAAGCATGTGGAAGAAAGAATGCTTTCCGAAAGCAAAAAGGAGCGATAATTATCGCTCCTTTTTATTATCTAATTAGATTAGAGATCAGATTAGAATTTTGCAACGCTGACCTTAACGCCAGGTCCCATAGTGCTGGTCAGGGTGATGCTTCTCAGATACTGACCCTTTAATGCGCTGGGCTTAGCCTTTACGATAGCGTCCATAAGTGCATTGAAGTTCTCCTGCAGAGCTTCCTCAGAGAAAGAAGCCTTACCAACGGGAACATGTACGATGTTGGTCTTGTCAAGTCTATACTCGATCTTACCGGCTTTGATATCGTTAACTGCCTTGGTTACATCCATGGTTACGGTACCAGCCTTAGGGTTAGGCATTAAGCCCTTAGGTCCGAGAACCTTACCCAGACGGCCTACAACACCCATCATATCAGGGGTTGCTACTACAACATCGAAGTCCAGCCATCCTTCGTTCTGGATCTTCGGGATCAGCTCTTCGCCGCCAACATAATCAGCGCCTGCTGCTTCAGCCTCGTTGATCTTATCGCCCTTTGCGAATACCAGAACTTTTACAGTCTTACCAGTTCCGTTAGGCAGTACAACTGCGCCACGGATCTGCTGCTCAGCGTGACGTCCGTCACAACCGGTTCTGATGTGAACTTCGATGGTCTCATCGAATTTAGCAGTTGCAGTTTTCTTAACCAGAGCGATAGCATCGTTAGGCTCATAAAATGTAGCACGATCTACCAGCTTGGCAGCTTCGGTATATTTCTTACCATGTTTCATTATTTTACCTCCTAGGTTCCAGCGGCAATCTCATTGTCGATTGCCTCCCAAATATTTATAAGTTACTCCTCAACAACAATACCCATGCTGCGTGCAGTACCAGCGATCATGCTCATAGCTGCTTCCAGGCTTGCTGCATTCAGATCCGGCATCTTCATCTCAGCGATCTCCTGAACCTTAGCCTTGGAAATGGTAGCTACCTTGGTCTTGTTAGGAACGCCGGAACCAGACTTGATGTTGCAGGCTTTCTTTAACAGTACTGCTGCAGGGGGAGTCTTTGTAACGAAACTAAAGCTTCTGTCTGCATATACAGTAATAACTACGGGAATGATAAGATCTCCCTTGTCTGCTGTTCTTGCGTTGAACTGCTTTGTAAATTCAACGATGTTCACCCCGTGCTGTCCAAGTGCAGGACCAACAGGGGGAGCCGGTGTTGCTTTGCCGGCAGGGATCTGTAACTTGATATATCCTTCTACTTTCTTTGCCATTGTGGCACCTCCTATAATGTGGTAATTCGGCGCAGGCTGCTTTGGTGCTGCCTCCTGCTCCCACTGGAACGTTTCCGTTCCTTTTGTGCTGCCTCTTTCCGATCCTTACGGACCTGAAAGTTTATATTTTATCCCGGAAATCTCCGGAAGAAAATATCTTTGTCTGTTTTTAAAGCTTTCTGACCTCTGCAAAGCTGATTTCCACAGGGGTCTCTCTTCCAAACAGTTCTACATTGATGGTAGCTGTCTGTTTGCCATAGTCCAGTTTCTGCACCACGCCGACGGTATCTTTCCATACTCCGGCCACAACAGCAATGCTGTCGCCCTCGCCAAAGTCGATCGATACATTCTCGGTCTTAATGCCCAAAGGCTTCATCTCAGCTTCTGTAAGAGGTACAGGTTTACTTCCGGGACCTACGAAACCGGTCACACCACGGGTATTACGAACGACATACCAGGTATCATCGTTCATTTCCATATTAAGAAGTACGTATCCGGGAAACATCTTCTTGGATACCGTCTTGCGGGCTCCGTCCTTCAGTTCCACCACATCCTGCATAGGGACTCTTACCTCAAGAATCTGTTCTGCCAGGCTCTTGTTGTTCTCTATGGTCTTCTCGATATTGGCTTTGACCTTGTTCTCATATCCTGAATAGGTATGGACTACATACCATTTTGCCTCTGCCATACAATCACCCTCGCTCTATAATGATGTTAAGAAGTTTACGCCGTACTGAATAAAATAATCCAGCACTGCAATGATCACACCAACTACAACTGAAATTGCAACAACCGCTACGGATTGCTTCAATGTGGATTGTCTGTCCGGCCATGAAATTTTCTTAAATTCAGCTTTTACGCCTTTGAAGAAACTGGGGCGCTTCTGTTTTTCTGCGGAATCTCCCATTTCGACCTCCCATGTTAGAACGGCTGATTATTTGGTTTCTTTGTGCAATGTATGTGTTTTGCAGAATCTACAATACTTCTTGGTTTCCATTCTATCAGGATGAGTCTTCTTATCCTTGGTAGTATTGTAGTTACGCTGCTTGCACTCGGTACATGCTAAAGTAATTTTTGTACGCATTTTTCTACCTCCACTTGTTTTCTGATCTCTAAATTTAAGCATAAAAAAAAGACCTAAATCTCATCTCGCTTGAATACTATACCATAATCCGCCCTGTCCGTCAACTGTTTTTCCCGAAAATCCCTTTATTTTTCTTGTTTCTTCTTATTATTTATGCTATAATTCTCTCATAAAAGTGGGTTATTATAAAATATCCTTGATCACGGAGGAGAAAGGAGATATCTATGAGTGCAGTTCTCAATACTGTTTACAATAATTATCTGACGGCGTACTCGCCCAGACAGCTGACGAAATACGACACACATAAAAAGAGTGAACTTCGCAGTGTCTATAATTCCATCATAAAACTGAACAAGGATGCACCCTGGTATCTTCCTACCACCAGTAAGGATACTCAATATTATGCTGTGGATGTCAAGGAGAACGCCAGAGAGCTTCACAACTCCATCGCACAGCTCGGCGGGCTGGAGCAGGACGGCATGTTCCGTAAAAAAAGTGCCTATTCCACCAATAACGATATCGCTGAGGTCACCTATATCGGTTCCGAAGCCTCTTCCACTGCTTCTCCCGAATTCGATCTGGAGGTACGCACCCTTGCCACTCCCCAGGAGAATCTTGGATATTTCCTCCCGGATCTGGCTACCACACTGGCTCCGGATACTTATTCCTTTGATATTGCGATCAACGATATGAACTACGAATTCCAGTTCAATATTAACGAGGGCGATACCAACCGTCAGATCATGGAGCGGCTGTCGAGACTGATCAGCAACGCAGACATCGGCATCCGTGCAGAGGTAGCGGAATCCGATTCCCGTTACGCACTCCGCCTGACATCCGACGCCACCGGTATTCCGAACGGCAGACCGTATCATTTCCGGGTCAGTGATGATCATACCAGCAAGACCTCCGGTGTCGTAGACAATATGGGACTGAATTATATCAGTCATTCCGCTGACAACGCAAGCTTCCTGATCAACGGTGAGGAACGTTCTTCTTCCTCCAACCATTTCACGGTGGGCAAGCTGTTCGATGTACAGATCAAAGCCGTAAGTCCCGAAGACAAACCGGTACATATCGGACTGAAGACAGATACCGAATCCATCACTGACAATATCAACCAGCTGGTAGGCAGTTACAATAATTTCATCCGTGCGGCATCTTCCTATCTGAATACTCAGTCCAGAAGCAAACAACTGGTACGGGAATTTTCATCCATCGCTTCCCTGTACGGCAATTCTTTGGAGAGTATGGGAATGCATCTGGAGGAAGGCGGTATGCTCTCCATTAATGACGAAAGACTGCGGCAGACCGCGGCAGCCTCGGGAAATGATTTATCGACTTTCAGTGTATTAAAGGATTTCAGCAGCTCTCTGTTACGCAAAAGCGATCAGGTCTCGCTGAATCCTATGGATTATGTAGACAAAAAAATTGTGGCCTACAAAAATCCCGGTCACAATTTCATCAGTCCTTATACCACCAGCGCTTACAGCGGTATGATGTTCAACAGCTACTGTTGATCCCCCATTTTAGGGGATTCGATCAGTAGCTGTTTTATTTTTACTTATTTTACTTCTTATTTTGTTTTCTTGTTTTTTGCCTTGTACTTATCAATCTGTACAAAATCATCCATCAGCTCCAGAATCTTATCTCTTCCGGTCTGATTCAGTTTCACATAATTCTGCATAACACGATTTTCCAAAAGCTGTGCTCCCAGGGATGCGTCCCTCTCCAGTGATGAAAAATCTACAGGATTCAGACTCAGCTTGTCACACATTTTGATAACTGTTCCGTATGCCATCCCTTCAATGCCGCGCTCCAGAGCCGTTACCAGTGTGCTGTAAGGAATATTCATCTCCATGGCAAACTGTCTGACACTGCGATACTGTCTTAAGATTTCTTTTTTTAAGATTTCCGCCTTAGTCATATTTATTCCTCCACATATCCTCTAAACTTGGTACAGCTATAATATACGATTTCCCGTTTTCCATTTCAAGTAAAAAACAGAAAATTAAGAATTTCGACGAAATTTTAACAATATTTTTATATTTTCTCCAGGCGGTCCAGCCAGATCCTTGCACAGGCATCACTGGGCATGCGCAGATCCCCTCTGGGGGAAAGTGCCACGCTTCCCACTTTGGGTCCGTCCGGCAGGCAGGAGCGTTTAAACTGCTGCGAGAAAAATCTCCGATAGAAATTTTTCAGCCATTTTTTAATGGTCTTAGCATCATATTTTCCGGCAAAGGTCTCTTCTGCGATCCGGTATACCTTATCCGGCGCATAGCCGCAGCGCAGCATATAATATAAGAAGAAGTCGTGCAGTTCATAAGGTCCCACAAGGTCCTCTGTCTTCTGCGCGATATTTCCTTCTACCGGCGGAAGCAGTTCCGGACTCACCGGCGTATCCAGCACATCCTTCAGTACCTTCGACAGTTCTTCCTGTCCACAGTTATCCGCGTAATACTGCACTAAGTGTCTTACCAGTGTCTTCGGCACGCCCGCATTGACGCCATACATGGACATGTGGTCTCCGTTATAGGTAGCCCAGCCAAGTGCGAGCTCCGACATGTCTCCCGTACCGATGACCAGGGCATTCTCCTTGTTTGCAATATCCATAAGCACCTGAGTGCGTTCTCTCGCCTGCCCGTTCTCATAAGTAACATCATGGCATTCCATATCCTGTCCGATGTCTGCAAAATGTCCGGTCACTGCCTCTCGGATATCCACTTCCCGAAGTGTCGTACCCAGAGTCTTCGCTAACAGGCAGGCATTCTCGTAGGTCCGGTCCGTGGTACCAAAGCAGGGCATGGTCACGGCAATGATTCCTTTTCTTGCAAGTCCCAGCAGATCAAACGTCCTCACCGTCACCAAAAGTGCCAGTGTGGAATCCAATCCTCCCGAAATTCCCAGAACTGCCGTCTTACCACCGATATGTTCATAGCGTTTTTTCAGGCCGTACGCCTGAATGGATAAAATATCTTCGCACCTTCTGTTACGAAGAGCCGGATCCTCCGGTACAAAAGGATGCGCCGCGAACTTCCGTTCCAGTCTGGTCTCCGTAAGTTCCATGGAAAACGGAATCTTACAATAGGAAGCCGTCGGCTGTTTTCCAAAGGTTCCCATTCTTCTGCGCTCGCTGCTTATCTTGAGCACATCCAGGTCTGTGTAGAGAATTCCTGTGGCGAAACGGGAAGACTGTGCCAGCAGTGTTCCGTTCTCCGCAATCAGATTATGCCCTCCGAATACCAGATCCTGGGTGGATTCTCCTTCTCCGGCGGAAGTGTAAATATATCCACACAGAAGTCTTGCGCTGGCGGATTTTACTAAAAGTTCACGGTAAGTGTCCTTGGATACCGTCTCATTGGATGCTGACAGATTGGCGATCACCGTAGCCCCTGCCAATGCATGGGAAGTGGATGGTGGATCCGCCACCCACAGATCCTCGCAGATCTCACAGCCAAGAACCAGCTCCGGCAATTCCTCACAACAAAACAAAAGATTCGTTCCAAAAGGGATCTCGTTTTCTCCCAGGCGGTAATTCGTTACCGATTCCTCCCCGGGAGTAAAATATCTGCCCTCGTAGAATTCCGCATAGGTCGGAATATTTTTCTTCGGGATCATTCCCAGAATGCTTCCACGATATACTGCGGCAGCCACATTATACAGACGACCATCCTTTTCCACAGGAAGTCCCACAAAAAGCAATGCTTCCAACCGGCTTGTCTCTTCTGCGATCGTAAGCAGTGCGTCTTTTGCCTTCTTCAGCAAAAGATTCTGCAAAAAAAGATCATTACAGGTATACCCGGTAATACACAGTTCGGGGAACACTATTATCTTCGCTCCGTGTTCTGCCGCTTCTTTTGCCTGGGTACAGATTGCCTGGGCATTATAGACCGGATCCGCCACCCGGATCCCCGGTGTAGCGGACGCAACTTTGACAAATCCCTGTTTCATAAGCTTCCTCACTTTACGGAATCCATTACTGGATCATCTGTTTTAATTCATCCACGGTAAAGTTATAGTTTTTATTACAGAAATGGCAGTTCACCTCGATCGGCTTAGCATCATCGATCATAGACTGCAGCTCTTCTCTTCCGATACTGATCAGGGCCTTGCGCACTCTGTCCTTGCTGCAATTGCAGGCAAATTCCACAGGAAGCGTATCCGTGATCTCCGGATTCATTCCAAAAAGCAGTACTTCAAGCATTCCCTCCGGAGTCTTACCTGCATCCAGCATAGCGGTCACAGAGGAGAGATTCTTAATATTCTCTTCCAGCTTACTGATCGTCTCCTCCTCTGCGAAGGGCATCAGCTGTACAATAAAGCCGCCGGCCTGTCTGACAGTGTTGTCTCTGTTCATCAGTACCCCCAGCCCCACCACGGAAGGTACCTGCTCGGATACGGCAAAATAATAGGTCAGATCCTCTGCGATCTCGCCGGTCTGTAACTCGGTCTGTCCCACATAAGGATCCTTCAGTCCCATATCCCGGATCACACTTAAGACACCGTTTCCCACGGCACCGCCCACATCCAGTTTCCCCTGGGCGTTTGCCGGCAGAATTACATCGGGCACATTCGCGTAGCCCTTTACATGTCCGTTACCGTCTGCTGTCACCGTAAGTCCTCCCACGGGACCGTCTCCCTTGATCTGCAGCGTGATCAGTTCATCTTCTCCTTTTAACATACTGCCCATCATAGCTCCGGCGCTGAGGAGTCTTCCCAGTGCAGCTGTGACCACCGGGCTTGTATTATGCGCTGCCCTCGCCGCCTCCACTGTCTCTTTCGTCGTACAGGCAAATGCACGGATCTGTGCATTCGCAGCAGTTGCGCGTACCATATAATCTTTCATTTTATTCCACGAACCTTTCTTACGGCAGCTTTTTTTGCTGCTCTTTTGCTACGATATATACTCTCTCGCTGGTCTCGGTCGCCGCTTCACCGGTATCAGAATCCTTGATTTCAAGGACCTTTAATCCCGCCTGCTCCACAAGCGCCCGCATCTGCTCCACAGTATAGCCCCGCTGTAAATGGGTCTCTGTGAACCTCCGGAAAATATCGTCCTCTTCCTGTACGAAAATGGTCAGATCATACTCGTTGATCTCTTCTTCCGGATCATAATAATTCTCCCAGATAAAACTGCAGTCCTCTCTGTTCTCCGCAATGGTAGTGTTGCCAATGACCTCCCGGTATTTATAGGCGGTATTAAAATCAAAGATAAATACCCCGCCGGGATAGAGATAGTTATTCACCAGCTGAAATACCTGCAGCAGTTCCTCTTCTTCCAGAATATAATTCACGGAATCGCAGACACTGATCACCGTACCTACGGTAGAATACAGATCCAGTTCCCGCATGTCCTGATGAAGATAGAGGATTTCCGAACCACTCTGTGTTTTTTTGTCCATGGCAATATTCAGCATCTCCTCGGAATTATCCACGCCAATGCAGTCATAGCCCTTTTTATACAATAGTTCCGTCAGTGTGCCGGTTCCGCACCCTAAGTCCACCACGAGATTTCGCTCGGAATCCAGAATGTCTTCCGCATCCCGCGTAGGTTTGGATACACCGTAAGCCGTAATCAGCTCACCTAAGCGGTCACACCACATATCATAAGGTGTGTTGTCCATGAGTTCGTCATATACTCTTGCAAAGTCTGTGTAGATTTCTTCTGTATTTTCCATAATTACAGTATCCCCGTTTTTAGAAAATAGTCCCCAGTGCTCCAAATACACCCATGCTGAGTAGTCCCATGATCACACCTGCCAGTACCACTCCCAGCATCACGGCAATAACGCTGGACTTAAAGTCCATGTCTAACAGACTGGCTGCCAGAGTTCCGGTCCAGGCACCGGTTCCCGGAAGCGGAATGCCTACAAAGAGAAGCAGGGCCACGAACAGACCTCTTCCGGCCTTCTCCTGCAGCTTCTTGCCACCCTTATGTCCTTTTTCCAGGCAGAAGGTGAAGAACTTACCGATGACCGGCTTGTCTGCGCCCCATTCCAATACCTTTCTGGCAAAAAAGAAAATAAACGGCACAGGAAGCATATTGCCCAGGATGCAGACAATATAGCTGGGAAGCAGCGGCAGATTCATTCCCACCGCAATAGGAACAGCACCTCGAAGCTCAATCAAAGGAACCATAGATACCAGAAAAATGATCAAATACTTTTTTAACATGCGTTTACTCCAATTCTTTTATTTTTTAATTATGCCCGCTTTTCCAGATATTCTTTCAGGAAAGCGATCAGACGGTCCATCTCCTCATCCGTACCGACTGTGATACGCAGGGAGTTGGCAATTCTTTCTTTGTTCCAGTGTCTGACATAGATGTCTGCTGCACGAAGTGCCAGAAAAAGCTCTTCGGCAGGTACTTCCTTATGAGAAGCGAAGATAAAGTTCGCCTTAGAATCCGGGAAAGTAAATCCAAGCTGCGAAAGTTCCTTCTTAATGCGCTCTCTGGTCGTCACGATCTTCGCCGTAGTATCTTTAAAATAAGCATCATCCTTTACCGCTTCCACACCCATGACCTGAGAAGGCAGGTTCATGGTGTAGGAGTTGAAGGAAAATTTCACATCATTCAGATAGTGGATCAGCTTTTCATTACCGATGCAGAAACCGATACGCATTCCCGCCATGGCTCTGGACTTGGAAAAAGTCTGCACCACCAGAAGGTTTTCGTATTTTTTAAGCAGTGGCAGAGCACTCTTACCGCCGAAGTCCACATAAGCCTCATCTACGATCACTACCACGTCGGGGTTCGCCTGCAGGATCTCTTCGATCATTTCCAGCGATTCCTCCACACCGGTGGGTGCGTTGGGATTCGGGAAGATCACACCGCCGTTTGGCTGTTTGTAATCCCCGGGATCAATGTGCCAGTTCTCATCCAGGGCACAAGTACGATACGGGATCCGGTACAGATCCGCCCATACATCATAAAAGGAATATGTCACATCCGGGAACAGGATCGGCTTTCCGCTGTTAAAAAAGGTCAAAAACGCCATGGATAATACATCGTCGGATCCCACACCTACAAATACCTGTTCCGGCTTCACATGATAGTATGCAGCCAGTGCATCCACCAAGGGCTGTGCGTTGGAATTCGGATACAGCCGCAGAGATGCGCTTTCCATATTTTCCGCTGCCTGCCGTACTCCGGGCGCCGGAGGATACGGGCATTCATTGGTATTCAATTTGATCATGTTCGGACGGTTCGGTTGCTCGCCTGCCACATAGGGCACCACCTTACGTACATTTTCTTCCCATTTCATAATGTTGTTTGCTCCTCATTCCGCACACTTTTTCACAACTTCATTCCCCTGTGTGCCGGGCAGTCATTTCTTATTTTCGTTCTGTCGCTGTTTTAACTCTTTCCGATAGCTTTCCGTCTGTTCAGGAATCCCTAACTTTTCATAGCACCTGATCAGTCCCTGCAACGGTTCTTCTCCTGCACTTCTAAGCGTCAGCACCGGCTGTGTCTCATACGCTGCATTATAATACCAGATGGCTGCTTCTTCGTAGTCTTGCTTCTCTTCATAAAAATGCCCCAGTTCACAGCAGATCTCCGAACACCCTTCTCCCGCGATCACCTTGGAAGTGTGCTTAAAAAACGCCACGGTATCGCCCCGCAATCTGGCCGCTTTTGCTGCCACGCAGCAGCCTTCCGTGATCTCGTCCGTACTTCTGTCCGGAGAAGAAACTTCTCTCCGGAAATAATTTTCCGCTTTCTGAAGATCCTGCACATTTCCTGCCAGGAACAGTTCTCTGGCATACATGCCGTACAGTCTTCTGGATAATTGTCTCCCCGCAGCAATCTGTTTTCGGAAATTATCCAGATCTCTGCCTGCATGATTCTGCTCCGGCATGTGAGTGATCACGATGTCACTGTCATAGACCACCGGCGCAAGCCGTACCATTTCATGGATCGGCTCTTCCCACACAAAGTTCCGCAGTCTGCGGAATAATTTGGGACGATACTCTTCATCAAAATTATAGACCGTGCCGCTGTGCAGCTGATTGCCGTATTTCATCTGGACGATCTCAATTTCAGGAAGCAATGTTTCTTTTAGCAGGCGGAATCTCTGCCTGTTCTCCTCTGAAAGCACCTCATCCGCATCCGCTGAATAAATGTATTCCTTCGACGCCTTGGAAAAGGCAAAATTCCTTGCTGCACTGAAATCATCGATCCAGGTAAAATCGTATATCTTATCGGTATATTCTGCGGCAATCCGCTTCGTGGCATCCGCAGATCCCGTATCCACGATAATGATCTCATCCACCAGGTCTTTCACACTGTCCAGACATCTTGCCAGAATCCGTTCTTCATTTTTAACGATCATGCATAAAGAGATTGTGATCATTTCGGATCTCCATTCCCGCATTTTTACATGCGATGCTGTTCCTACAGTACTTTGGATAAAAATTCCTGTAATCTCGGACTCTGGGGATTGGTAAAGAATTCCTGCGGCGTATTCTCCTCCACGATATTACCGCCATCCATAAAGAGCACCTTCGTACCTACTTCTCTGGCAAAGCCCATCTCGTGGGTAACCACCACCATGGTCATGCCGCTCTCTGCCAGTTCCTTCATAACTTCCAGTACTTCTCCTACCATCTCAGGATCCAGTGCGGAGGTAGGCTCATCGAACAGCATTACTCTGGGGTTCATCGCCAGGGATCTTACGATGGCGATTCTCTGCTTCTGACCGCCGCTTAAGGAGGCAGGATATGCATCCGCTTTTTCCTCCAGCCCTACTCTCTTTAACAGCTTCAACGCATTTTCTTTGGCTTCTTCCTCGTTCATCAGCTTTAACTTCACCGGAGCGAGAGTAATATTATTCATGATGGTCAGATTATTAAACAGGTTAAAATGCTGGAACACCATACCCATATGCTGGCGGACTTTGTTGATGTCGATCTTTGGATCCGTGATGTTCTGTCCGTCAAACCAGATCTCACCGCTAGTAGGTCTCTCCAATAGGTTCAGGCAACGCAGAAAAGTACTCTTACCGGATCCGGAGGGTCCTACCACTACGATCTTCTCTCCGGGATGAATATGGTAATTTACTCCCTTTAACACCTGATTATCTTCAAAGCTTTTATGCAGATCTTTAACGATTATCACTCTTACGCAGCCTCCTTTCCAATTTTGCAAGCAGGATAGACAGTACCTTGGTCAGCACGAAATAGATGAACGCGATACCAAGCAGCGGTGTAAATACATCGAACAGCTTGGAAGTCATCTGATTTGCCACACGGGTAAGGTCACTCATTCCTACGTAACCTACAATAGAAGTCTCCTTGATCAGCACGATAAATTCATTGCCGAGAGGAGGCAGAATGCTCTTAAATGCCTGAGGGATAATGATGTAGCGCATAGTCTGGAGCTTGTTGAGTCCCAGGGATCTTCCGGCTTCCATCTGTCCCTTGTCCACTGCCAGGATACCTGCTCTTACGATCTCCGCCACATAGGCTCCGGAGTTAATACCAAAGGTCAGGCTGGCGATCAGCACACTGTTCTTACAGGTAGCCAGAATACCGGACCACATGATCAGTAGCTGTACTGTGGTAGGTGTTCCCCTTATAATATCAATATAAGCGCTTGCGATGCGGGACGCTATGGTCTTCGATCCGTTCTTTCTCGTAGAAAGTTTTAAAAATGCTGCTATGGTTCCGATCAGAATACCGAGCAGTGCCGCAAAAAAAGAAACCTCTAAGGTTACTCCCAGTCCTTTCAGATAAAGCTTCCATCTGTCCGCTTCAATGAAGGCTGCATAAATATGTTGCCAGATATTTTGCATGTTATTTCCTATGCCTTTCTTAAATGAAATGATGAAATGTATAAAAATTGCCATTACCTACCTTAATATAGCAAAAAGAAGAGAATGGCACAAGCCATTCTCTTCTTTTTTATATATATTTCATGCATATTTTTAACACATATTTTGTATAAATTATTCACCGATGTACTCAGATACCAGTGTATCAAAGGTACCGTCTGCCTTCAGGTCTGCCAATGCCTGATTTACCTGCTCTACCAGTTCGCTTCCTTTAGGAAGTGCAATTGCATATTCCTCGGTCTCGAAACCGAACTCTGCACCGTCGATAATCTTAACCTTGCCTTCAAACTTCGTGTTGAATACTTCTGCAGGGTTCTTGTCGATGATAACCGCATCTACTCTGCCGTTTACCAGATCGTTGACCGCATCGATAGCTCTGTTATAGGTCTGTGCAGTAGCGCCTTCAATATCCTCGGAAAGGAACATTCCGGTAGTACCCAGCTGGCTGCCGATCGTCTTGTTCTTCAGATCATCAGCGGTGGCAATATCGGAATCTGCTGCTACTATGACGAACTGTACAGCCTCGTAATAAGGATCAGAGAAATCTACCTGTGCCTTGCGTTCATCAGTAACGGTCATACCTGCAATGGCGCCATCAATTCTGTTGCCGATGGAACTTACCAAAGAATCAAACTCCATGTTCTCTACCTGGACTTCCTTGCCCAGTTTCTCACCTACTGCCTTGATCAGAGCTACGTCAAAACCATCAGGCTCTCCGTCATCTCCTACATACTCAAAGGGAGGGAATTCTGCGTTGGTACCAAATACCAGTACGCCGCCCTCGGTCTTATCAGCTGCCTCAGTGGCTGCAGCTTCAGTAGTTGCCGTAGCAGTCTCTGCTACACTGCTCTCAGTAGCCTGGGTGCTCTCCTTTGCTGTGGAATCAGAGCCACAACCTGTCAGCATTGCTGTACACATTACAGTTGCAAGTAACATTGCGATTGCTTTTTTCATAATATTTTCCTCCTGTCTGTTTATGTGGGAACCATTCTCCCCTAAACTTTGATTACTATAGCACTTTTTCCCGAAATGCGCAACTGTTTATGCATAAATATACGTTGTATTCAGGAAATACCGTAACACCGTAACCATCCAGAAAGAAACTGTAATATAAGGAATAAACGGCTGTGGAACCCGCAGTCTCCCGTCCCTCGTAACATTTCCGTGAAACAGCTGTACCACCGTAAGCAGTATCACCGCCAGTAACATATGGCACAGAGGCCATAGGATTCCGGTATCCCCGGTACATTCTGCCAAAGCACACACCGAGAAAGCATGGCAGTCCGCCCTTCCGTACATATGGCCAAATACCAGCTGCTGCAAGGCTGTAAATCCTGCTGCCGCAATCCAGGTTCTGATATTCCATCCTTCCGACAGGGCAAGCAGGCAGGCCCAGGGCAGGCACCACCACCATACATAATTATACACCCAGCAATCTTTCCTATCCATCCAGGATGCCATCAGAAGTCCTCCTGACAGCATGATATATGCCATAATCCGGATCACACCTGCTCCCTTCCGCACTCTCTGCCTGCTCCTGTCCTGTGCTTCTTCCCGTTATCCTGTCTGTTTACCGCAGTCTCGTCCGCAGTTCCTCTAATACACTTCCCTTCACACCGATGACACTGATCTGGGGATGATCTTCCAGTTTCTTATCCCCTTTATAAGCCCGCACAGTGATCGGCAGCTGTTCATTCTCCGGTGTATACAGTGGCACCATGAACTGTATACTTTCCGTGATTCGATACCCCGGCTGATCCCTATAATCATAGACCCTGTTCAGTTCCGGATTCTGTCTCGTCATCTCTTCCGGGAAGATCACCTCTACCAGATCCGCATATCCCCATACCGTAAATGTCAGTATACCGCTCTCGCCGCAGCGAAATGTCGTGCCCTGTGGTTCCCGTATTCTCATAACATCCGCTTCCAGACCGAATTCCGTTGTCCCTTGGGTTATCTCCGTCTCGTTCCCCACATAATCTGCCGCATATGCCATTACCGTAAAATCCCCGCTGAACATTGCGTCATCCTCCGTGATCACGATCCGAATACTTCCGGTGTCATCCGGTACAAAGGTCTTCGCTACCGTATTATCGGTATTCTGTATCCTGACGTAGAATTCTTTTACACCGCTGACCGCGTCGGATGCTGTCACGGTAACGGTGACCTCTCCCTCCCTGCGGTCGATCAGTTTACGGTCTTCTAACAGATCCAGTCCGTAGATTGTCGGAGCCTCTCCGTCTGCAATCAGCGTGATTTTATTTTTTTCATCCAGTGCATGTGTCGAATATACTTTTGTATCTCCCGCATCTGCCTCCGCAATGGGAATCGCCTGGATTCTCTGTCCGGAATAAGCCGCGTCGATCGTGAATTTCTGCACGCCGGTAAGCTCCCTGCACAGATTCGATCTTACCGTATAGGAATACGGATATTGCTGCAGTACTGCCACTCCTTCTGTGGTATAGGACAGTCCGGAAGCATCGGTACGGATATTGCCCTTACGGATTTCTCCGGAAGGCGTGTAGATGATATTGCGTGCTACGGCTCCGTCTTCACTTCGGGTCTCATAGATATTTTCATTGGGCTGGTATTCCTCACAGGCATCCCCGTCCAGAGAAGCACTATTTTTTAAAGTGAACGGGGTCTTACCGTCCGCTCGGACATACCAGCTTTTTGCCTCCGGCGCAGGATACACGTTGTCTCCGCTCTCTATTTCCAACGGTCCGGTATAAATCTTCCACTTTACATCGGTATCTTTCATGCTAAAATGTGTCGTAGGTCCTACATTGCCAGCCACGTCCACAGCTGCCACATGAAAATACTGTGTTTTTCCGTTTGCAGTCAACTCAGCAGCCGTTTTTTCGGTGTATTTTGCATTCTGCGCTCCCACCATTGTATCTGCCGCGTCGTCTATTGTGAAATAGTAACCTGCAATGCCGCTGACCAACAGATTCCCGGTAATATTAGAAGTACAAAGTCTTTTAGTACTCCCGGTCAGATAGGACTCCGCCTTATGATAATACCGGGTTCCGTTATCTTTGGGTTGCTGCCAGGTAATCTGTACCCGCTTATGATCCAGTGCTTCCATGGTCATTTCCGCAGGGATCCGATCCGGTGCTGCCAGGTCTGTCGCCACAACGCCCTCCATATGACACTCTTCCTGATAACCTATTGCCTCTGACTGTATCTGTACGCGTCCGTCTCCCCGGTGTACGCCGCTTTCGCTTTCGTACATCCGGGCATACGCCGTATTCACATAATTACTTCCTCCGTAAGCCGGTTTCGAGGAAAGTACCTGTCCCTCCGTATAACCGCAGGTCAGCATTCTGCCGCCGGAAAAGCTTAAGCCCGTGATCTCCGAAGTGAGCCATGCATCCGAACAGTCATGGGAAAACTTCAGGTCTACGAATATCTTCGTCGTCCCCTCCGGCAGGGTAAAATGAAAGGTACCGGCGAACTTACTGCCGCCCGGTGCACCGCCCCAGGAACCGTCCGGATTCTCCCATGCTGAGCTGGAAGACCCGCTCATGGAATAAACCGCATCCCGAAAGCTCCCTGACAGGATTACTTTTCCGTCCTGGTTCAAAATCGTATATTGTGACTTATTCAGAGAAAAATTACAGGAAGATCCCCAGCTGTCCGCATAAACCGAAATCTTTAATTTCGTATTGCCGTTAGTGTTGATTCCCTGATATCCTCTCGTATTCCACCGATTCCCCGTATCCCAGTAATACCGCGACCACCCTGCACGTATAATATGATAGGGATCGTTGTCCTTGGTATGGCTGTAAGCACTGGTTGCAGTGTAAGTCTCACAATAATCATCATGACCGGTCACATAGTGCTCCCAGCTGCCAAGTGCCGGGGTATAGGCCGCCTCTCTGTAACATTGATTCGTATGGGAATGTACAATTTTCTCTCCAGCACTTCCTCCCCGGTATCCGGCACCACCACCCGCCATTCCGTCCTCACCGCTGCTTTCTTCCCGCACGCTCTCCGCACTGCCACCGCTTTTTCCGTCTCCTGCCGGGGAAGCACCTCCGCCGCCACCGGCAATGAGCAGGATTCCCTTGCGGTCTGATGTCACAGATGTCATACCACCTCCATTGCCGTAAGCTAAAGCAGTTCCTCCACCATTACCGCCATCCTGTCCTCCCGGAAAACATGTGATCTTCTCTCCCTTTTGCAGCCAGAAGGTTCCGGACACGCGCCCACCGTATCCTCCTGTGCAGGATTCAAAATTCTGTCCCTGGGCCCCCTCCGCCGTAAGCGTATACAGCCCCGTGTAAGGGATGGTATATTCTTTGGCACTGCCGCTGTAATTCTCCGTTATAGCGACCCGTGTCATGCTGCTGATATCCTCAGCGGAATTAATGCGGGTCCAAGTGCCGTTCTCCTTCTTTTGGAACAACAGATAGGTCTTGTTCTTCTGGTCCGTCTGTGACCAGCTAAGATCCACTGCACCCTTCCCACCATTTGCCTTATAATTGTCTGCAGACTCTAGCTTCA